>Ga0181607_10001103_pt1 | contig 24290 bp, 24 predicted proteins | sample 041ome_9_FD_132420 | JGI IMG/M metagenome (GOLD analysis project Ga0181607, IMG submission 132420) | Coastal salt marsh microbial communities from the Groves Creek Marsh, Skidaway Island, Georgia - 041413US metaG (megahit assembly) | ecosystem: Environmental > Aquatic > Marine > Intertidal zone...
CGACGATTTTCTCAACAAACCTTTCGATGCTGCGCGTTTGCGCGTCACCCTACTGAACGCCGCTGAAAAACTGAAACTCACACAGCAGGTTCAAAGCCTGTCGGTGAAGCGCGAGCGCTTGGGCCCTCTGCGCGGTCAGTCATCAGCCATGCAGACTGTTTTTGAAACGGTCGAGTCACTGGCGGGCACCTTGGCCACCGCGTTCGTCATGGGTGAGAGCGGTACGGGAAAGGAGCTGGCAGCGAGAGCGATTCACCAGTTATCGGCGCGAGCACCCGGCCCGTTCGTGGTGGTGGACTGCGCAGCGTTAGCTGCTGATCATCTGGAACAAGCATTGTTTGGCGGCGTTAATGGCGGGGGTTTGGTGGCGGAGGCTGCAGCCGGCACGCTGTTTCTGGACGAGGTGTGCTCGCTGAGTTTCGAAGCTCAGTCAACGCTGCTCAGATTGATTCAGCACGGTACCTATCGCCCGGTCGGCGCCACAAACGAGGTCGCCGCAGATGTGCGCATCATTGCGTCAACGAATCGCGACCCACTGTTTGAAATGCGCGAGGGGCGCTTGCGCGAAGACCTCTATTACCGCCTTCACGTTGTTCCCTTGAGGATGCCGCCTGTCCGGGAGAGGGCAGATGACGTGTTGTTGCTGGCGCAGGGTTTTCTGTCAGCCATTGCCGCTGATGAGGGCAGGGAGACTCTTCAACTCACTGATGCGGCCGCCGAGGCCCTGAAGCATTACTCATGGCCCGGTAACGTGCGGCAATTGGAAAACGCAATGCGGCAGCTTGTGCTGCTCGGTTCGGCGGACGAGATCGACGAGGCGTCGGTCTTTCGCATGATCTCGGGTACCGAGATTGCCGTTGATACCGACGGGTTGTCCGTCGACACGGTGCTCACCGCTGGAGGTGACACGGACGATGAGATTGAGCCGCTCTGGATTACGGAGAAAAAAGCCATCGAGGCGGCAATCGCAGCTTCTGACGGTAGCGTGAATCGTGCTGCCAAGGCCTTGCAGGTCGCGCCGTCAACGATTTACCGCAAAATCCAGTCGTGGAAGAGCCAGTAACCCTACCCTCGGGTATGAAAGAGTCAGACAAGGTTTTTTTCATTCTGCAGATGCTGAAGTGCTCTGCTGGCACGGATTGCTAATTTGTAGAGCGACTCACGGTATTCGCGGCGTCGCTAGCCCTTCCCCTCGTCAGAGAAGAACCCCGTCGCGACCCCATCCTCGCCGTAGACAGGTTCCTTGAGATCGACGCGAAACTTATTCGTTTCCGCATTGATAATGTTGTATTGCGCGAGGTGGCCGAACATATTCCGGTACCACTCGCCCTGCAGGTGAGCCTCAAGATCAGCGCCGCTCTCCCATTCTTCGTAGACCACGACGCGGCCGGGGTGGTTTAGGTCAGCGGTCCAGAGATAGTGAATGCAGCCTTTTTCGGTATAGGCACCCTCGATGAGTTCCTTGCCTTTGACTAAGGCCTCATCCCGGATTTCAGGTGGAAATTCAACGATTCCTGCTACAACGACTCGAGACATAATGACCGCTCTGAATTTTTGGGTTTCCCAAATTATAGATGCAAGCCTCGGGCTATTCACTCTCTGACCTGAGACATTTAATTGCAGCCGCTCCGACCGTAAATCGTAACGGGTGGAGTGAGGGGAAATGGTAGCTACGGGTGGACTTGAACCACCGACCCCAGCATTATGAATGCTGTGCTCTAACCAGCTGAGCTACGTAGCCACATAAGGAAATCTGTGAGGCGCGGGATTCTGCAAAACTCCGTGATTGAAGTCAACCAGTGAGCTCTTTGAGCATAGACGTGGTGACTGGAACTGCTCGCGAAACTGATAGACAGGCCCCATGAGTGACGAACAAAACGACCCCTGCGCCGCGTTACAGGACAGGCTTGCGAAGACAGCAGATGCGGCGCGCACCGAAGCCGTGGCTAAGCGCCGGGCGCGTGGCGGTCGCACTGCAAGGGAAAACCTGGCTGATCTGACTGGTGGGGCAGCGGTCTCGGAGTATGGCCAGCTGGCGGTTGCGGCGCAACGCACGAGACGTGAGGGGGACGCGTTGTTCGCCGATACGGCAGCCGATGCGGTCATCACGGCAGTTGGCCCGGTTAATGGCGATTTGTTTAATGCCAAGCGGAGTCAGACCGCGCTGATCATTAATGATTACTCGGTGTTAGCGGGTACTCAGGGCTACTTCCATCATCGCAAAATTGACCGGATGCTGGAGATCGCCGAGCAGGATCACTTGCCCATTGTCATGTACACCGAGGGCGGCGGCGGTCGGCCAGGCGATACCGATGTATTGGTGTCGATGGCAGGATTGAACGTGCCCACCTTTCATCGTTGGGCGGCGCTGGCTGGACGGGTTCCTCGGATTGCGGTGAACCATGGCTACTGCTTTGCGGGTAATGCGGCGCTCTTTGGTGCCGCCGATCTTCGTATTGCCACTGAAGCGAGCTGCATTGGTATGGCGGGCCCCGCAATGATTGAGGGCGGTGGCCTCGGTAGCTGGAAGCCACAGGATATTGGCCCGGTCTCGGTGCATCGCGAAAACGGTGTAGTGGATATTGTCGTCGCCGACGAGGCCGAGGCAACCGAGGTCGCCAAACGGGTCCTCGCCTGCGTGCAGGGTTCGCTGGCGGATTGGCAGGTGGCTGATCAATCAGAGCTGGCGGCGCTGATGCCGACTAACCGCCGCTACGCCTTCGACGTGCGCAAAATCATCCGACACCTCTTCGATACGGATTCTTTTATCGAAGCGCGACCGGACATGGGGCGTGCAATTGTCACGGGGCTTGCCCGGGTCGAGGGCCGCGCCGTTGCGGTACTCGCCAGTGATTGTCGTCACCTCGGTGGTGCGATTGATGGTGAATCTGCCGTCAAGGCAACGGCCCTGTATCAGCTCGCAGAACACTGGCGTCTGCCGGTGGTGTCGCTGATTGATACGCCCGGGTTTATGGTGGGGCCCGACAGTGAGGCGGCCGGTGCGCCGCGATTGATGTCCGATCTCTTTATTGCCGGCGCAACACTCACTCAGCCGATTGTGGCTATCTTTTTAAGGCGCGCTTATGGTCTGGGTGCGATGGCCATGACCGGCGGCTCCTTCGAGGTGCCGCGTTATGCTGTCAGCTGGCCGCAAGGTGAATTTGGCGCCATGGGTTTGGAAGGCGCCGTTCACTTGGGTTATCGGCAGGAACTCGCCGAGGCGCCTGATGAGGACGCGCGCCAGGCGTTGTTCGACAAGCTACTCGCCGAGATGTACGACAAAGGGCGTGCGGTAGAAGCCGCAAGCTATCTCGAGATCGATGCTGTTATTCAGCCGGGAGAGACGCGCGGTGTGATCAGTCGTGCCTTGGCGGGCAACTGATTACACATTGAAGCGGAAGTGAATGACGTCTCCATCATCTACGATGTACTCCTTTCCTTCTAGTCGCCAGCGCCCTGCGTCTTTGGCGCCTTGCTCACCACGGTGCGTTACGAAATCCTCGTAACCTATCACCTCGGCACGAATAAAGCCCTTTTGGAAATCGGTATGAATCACAGCGGCGGCCTCAGGCGCGGTGGCGCCGACGCGAACGGTCCAAGCGCGCACCTCTTTGGGACCTGCCGTGAAGTAGGTTTGCAGATTGAGTAGCTCGTAGCCCGCGCGGATAACCCGATTGAGCCCTGGCTCTTTCATACCCATCTCGGCGAGGAAGTCGATCTTTTCCTCCTCGTCGAGTTCAATAATCTCGGACTCGAGCTTGTTACAGATCACCACGACACCGGCATTCTCGGCAGCGGCGTGAGCGCAAACGGCGTCCAGATGGGGGTTGTCCTCAAAACCATCCTCAGCAACGTTGGCGATATACATCGTGGGCTTGGTCGTCAGTAGGTGCAGGCTTTTCACCCGCGCGCGCTCATTGTCATCGAGCGTCAATGCACGCACCGGTTGCGCTTTGTTCAGCTGGGGTAATAGCTTGTCCTCAAGGAGTGCCTTCAGTGCGACCGCTTCCTTGTCACCGCTTTTTGCTGTGCGGACCACTTTGGTCAGTTGCTTTTCGCAGGATTCAAGATCCGCGAGTGCCAGCTCAGTGTTAATCGTCTCAATGTCAGCGAGAGGATCGATTTTGTTGGCGACGTGGATCACGTTGGGATCCTCGAAGCATCGCACAACGTGGGCGATCGCATCCGTCTCACGAATATTTGCCAGAAACTGGTTGCCGAGGCCCTCGCCTTTCGATGCGCCCGCTACCAGTCCGGCGATATCCACAAACTCCATCGTGGCGGGAATGTTCCGCTCGGGGTCGACCAAGGCGGCAATCTCGCCTTGACGTGGATCGGGGATGGGTACAACACCGGTATTGGGCTCAATCGTACAAAACGGAAAGTTCTCCGCATCGATACCCGCTTGAGTCAGTGCATTGAATAGCGTGGACTTACCGACGTTGGGTAAGCCGACAATGCCGCATTGAATTCCCATGCCAATTAGTCCTCTTGAGATGGCTTGGCTGCATAGCTCTCGCTATGCAGCGCCGTCATGGCCTTGATGTCTTCACCGTCGAGCAAAAGCGGGAGGGCGCTAATGGCAGTTTCCGTGCTGGCCTCGATAGAGGTTTGATCTTCCGCCGAGGCCTTGCTCAATACCCAGGACGACACTTTTTTTGCTGAGCCGGGATGGCCGATGCCAATGCGCAGCCGCCAGAAATCGCGGTGACCTCCCAGCGCCGGAATGATGTCCCTGAGACCGTTATGACCCCCGTGACCCCCGTCATATTTGAAGCGTGACTCGCCCGCCGGGATGTCCAATTCGTCATGCGCGATCAAAATCGCGTCGGGTTCAATACGGTAATAGCGCGACATGGCCGCAACGGACCGCCCACTCTCATTCATGAACGTTTCCGGTATGAGTAAGCGTAGGTCGTGTCCGGCAATAACACCACGTGCCGACTCACCCAGCGCGTTGCGATCAGTCGCCAAAGACAGGCCAAATTGCTCGGCGAGGCGGCGCACAAAAAAGGCACCGGCGTTATGCCGAGTGCCTTCGTATTGGGTGCCGGGGTTGCCGAGCCCGACGATGAGTCGGATGGCGGACAAGGTCTAATTAGTCCTTTTCGCCGTCTCCGGCGTCGCCAGAGGGTGCCGCCTCAGCGTCACCACCTGAATCGCCATCACCTTCGGCGTCGCTATCTGCCTCAGTGTCCGCTGCTTCTTCTTTAGCGGCTCTTGGCGCAACAACAGAGGCAATCGTCAGGTCGTACTCTTCGCCCTGTTCCAGTGCGGTGGAGGTGACTCCGTCAGGAAGCGCAATATCAGACAGGTGAACAATGCCGCCGAGCTCGACCTCAAGCATGTCGACTTCGAGATACTCGGGTAGATCTTTCGGCAGACATTGCACTTCGATATCGGTGGTCTGCTTCTGGATCATGCCGCCGCCTAGTTTGACGCCCGCACACTGTTCTTCGTTAACGAAATGCAGCGGGACGTTAACTTTGATCGCCTGGTCCATGCGGATTCTCAGGAAATCGGCGTGCATGGGGAAACCCTTGGCGGGGTGCCGTTGGATGTCCTTAATGATGGCATTTTCCGATTCACCGCCAACCTTCACCTCGAGAATGGAGCTGAAGCAGGCTTCGTTCTCCAGCATGTGCACGAAGTCCTTGCGGATCAGTGCCAGGCTTTGGGCAGGCTTACCGCCCCCGTAAATGACGGCCGGTATTTTGCCTTCAAGACGACGCAGGCGGCGGCTCGCACCTTTCCCCTCGTCGGCTCGCGCCTCTGCAACAACAATAAAAGATTCAGACATGGTCTGGCTCCTTTGTTAACACCACTTTGTCTGCGACCAACGCGGTGGTGGGTGGGTAAAACGCTGCTTAAGCAAGATCAAACAACGCGCTAATGGATTCTTCGTTACTCACTCGTCTGATCGACTCAGCCAGCAGGTCAGCAATGGTCAGCTGGCGGATCTTACCAATCACCTGCGCTTCTTCAGACAGTGGGATCGTATCGGTGACCACCAACTCGTCCAGCTGGGAGTGCTTGATATTGTCCAGCGCCTTGCCCGAGAGTACGGCGTGGGTACAGTAGGAGACCACTTTCAGGGCTCCCCGTTCCTTCAAAGCGTTAGCTGCGGTGCAGAGCGTGCCGGCGGTATCAACCATGTCGTCTACCAGAATGGCCGTGCGCCCCTCGACATCACCGATGAGATTCATCACTTCTGCCTCATTGGCGCGCGGGCGACGCTTGTCGATGATCGCCAGGTCGGCGTCGTCCAGTTGCTTCGCGATGGCGCGAGCTCTGACTACGCCGCCGATGTCGGGCGAGACCACGATCGGATTCTGGTAGCCAGTTTTCACAATATCGGCATTAAGAATGGGTGAGGCGTAGACGTTGTCTACGGGCACGGTGAAAAAGCCCTGAATCTGCTCGGCGTGCAGATCACAGGTCAGCACGCGGTCGACGCCGACACCCACCATGGTGTCTGCTACCACCTTGGCCGAGATCGGCACCCGTGCAGACCGCACACGACGATCCTGCCTTGCGTAGCCAAAGTAGGGCACAACTGCGGTGATACGGCCAGCCGAGGCGCGCCGCAGAGCGTCGATCATCAGGAGTAATTCGATAATGTTGTCATTGGTGGGGTGGCAAGTGCTCTGGATGACGAACACGTCTTTGCCGCGCACGTTTTCACCCAGCTCGACGGTGATTTCACCGTCAGAGAACTTGCTCACAGCCGCATTGCCCATGCCCAAGTAAAGCCGGTCTGCTACCTTGCGCGCGAGCACAGGGTTGGCATTCCCCGTAAACACCATCATTTTGGATGACATTGCTTTACCTCAAGCCTTGAAAAATGGCTGGGGCGGGAGGATTCGAACCTCCGAATGGCGGGATCAAAACCCGCTGCCTTGCCACTTGGCGACGCCCCAATCAAACTGTTTACGCGACTTCCTGCATCGGAGGGAGCCTGTCCAACCCCGCCGCGACATCGACCTTCAGCCCCTCCGGGGCAATCGTTGCAATGTGCTCCGCCTCTTCCCTGGTCTCCAGAGCAGCGAATAGACAGGCGCCGCTTCCAGTCATACAAGCCGTAGGGGACTGTTGATACAGCCATTCCCATGCCTGTTTGACCTCGGGGTATCGGGAAAACACAACGGCCTGCAGGTCGTTGCTTCCGGCCCCTGAAAAAAAGGCCTGCACTGTAATGGGCGCAGTGTGGCGTGTCAATTGAGGGTGGGCGAAGATTTCGGCAGTACTCACCTCGCATTCCGGCTGCACAATGACGTACCAGCGCTTGGGTAAACTGAGTGGTGTGAGTACGTCGCCATTCCCCTCTGCCCAGGCATTCTGGCCCAAAACAAAAACCGGTACGTCCGCGCCAAGAGGCTCGGCGATCTTGAGCAGACTGCTCTGCGGCAGCCCCAATTGCCATAAACGATTGAGTGCCAATAAGGTCGTGGCTGCATTAGAGCTTCCGCCACCCAATCCCCCGCCGCGAGGCAGTCGCTTGCGGATATGGATATGGGCCCCGTATTCACCGTGACTCAGTGCTTCGGCGGCTTTGATGATCAGATTATCTGCTCGCGGAATATCGTCAGTGTCGCCTGACAGTGTGATGCCCGGTTGCTCGCGGTGCTCAAAGCGCATGTCGTCTCCCCAGTCAAGCAATTGGAAAACGGTTTGTAGCGAGTGATAGCCGTCCGCGCGCTTGCCTGTCACGTGCAGAAAAAGATTGATTTTGGCCGGGGATAAGGCCTGCAGGGCAGTCACGTTGCCGGGCTGAGTTCCCATTGCGAAATGATGACCTTGATTTCAATACCAGCACCCTTAATTGTAACCCTAGCAGGGGCTCGCCAGGGGGGTACCTGCTGCCACTCGCTGACGGTCACTTGCCAGTTGCCCCCCTGAGGCGGGTATCCCAATAGCCAATTGCCTAGGGCATCGCTGGGCAGTGACGTCATTGCCTTGGTCAAGGCAGTTGCTCCCTCCAGGTCCGACATTGATCGCAGCTCGCCTTCCTGTTGCCACCACAATTCCCCGTCTTGTCGTAACAACGTCACAGCATTCAGCGAGAAAGGGCCTTTTAGCGTGATGTTCTCTGCGTCTGCCGTCGTCCGTTGCCACAGAAAACGTGCCGTTTCGGCTTCGTCGTCGAAGGCAAATGAGGCCTTGCCAGAAGCCTGCCAACGGTCGAGGTCCATTGGGGGTAGAGGTAAGGATGAGAGGTCAGGGTTGTCGCTCTCCGGCGGTGTCGCACACCCTAGAAATAACGCTGAGGTGAAACAGAGGAGCAGTTGAATCAGATGGCGTCGAGCAGGCTGCGCGGCGGTCTGAGTGAACAGGTTCATGGCAGGTCAGCGCCAAGACGCTGCAACGCCTCGAGAATGATCGAATGCTGGGGTACACGACTGAGACCGTCGCGCCAGATATCCCTTGCTTCAATTTCCTTACCCTGAATCCACAATACCTCGCCCAGGTGTGCGGCCACCTCAGGGTCAGGAAACGCCTGATGCGCCTGTCGTAACAGCGCCTCAGACTGAGCCAACTGGCCCAATTTGTAATAGACCCATCCAAGGCTGTCGAGAATCGCGGGATCGCCAGGCGATAGTGCGAGCGCGCGTTCAATCAGGTCGGCGGCTTCCTTGTAGCGCTCAGTATGGTTGGTCAGGGTATAGCCCAGCGCATTGAGCGTGGCGGCATGATTGGGGTCCTGCTCAAGAATACGCCTCAAGTCAGTCTCCATTGCGGTCAACTCGCCGTCCGCCTCGTGCACCATGGCCCGGCCGTAGAGCAGGGAGAAGGATCTTGGGAAAGCCGTTAAACCCCGATCGTAGGCCTTAAGTGCCTCGCCATCCCAATCTCCGAGCGCATCGGCCTCTAGCAAGAACAGCTGTTCCGCATTGCTGGGGAAGGCGCGACGTTGCGTCTCAAAAAAGTCGCGGATATCGCTGGCGAAAGCAGTATCGGCCAACAATGATGCGGCTCTTGCTTTTGCATCGCGAAACTCGCGCGACGGCCCCACCTGTGCAAACGATTCGATGGCTTCCGGGTAACGGTCGCGGGACATTTCGATGCGACCAATGTAGTAGTGCGCCTCGTCGGGTCGTTCACCCAGCGCGATCAGCTGCTCAAATTTGAGCTGTGCAGCATCAAAAAATTCAAGTTCGAAATCCAGCAGGGCTGCGGTAGACAGGAGTTCCGGGTTGCTTGGATCGACTTCGAGCAGCAGGGCGAACTGCTCTCTAGCACCTGTGTAGTCACCCTCGGAGCCTAGCAAGCGGGCATATTGCAGCCGCAGCTCCTGATTGGCGGGTAAAGCGGCAACGGCGTCCTCCAATCTCTGCAGCGGATTGGGCAAGGATTGATCGAGCTGGAGCTGTGTCCACAACATGATGGCGCGAACATCCCCAGGCGAGCGCTCTAGCACAGGGAGTAAGAAAGATTCAGCACGACGCCAGTCCTGCTCCAATCTGGCTAACAGGCTGGATGCAATCGCGATCTCATTGTCATCGGGCCAACGCGTGGCGAGGTTGTGCAAAGCTTCAGCGATGGCGGCCTTTGAATCGTCGTCTATCTGCTCATAGTTGCCCAGCGTTGTGGCAACGTTGACCGGGTGACCCAACTCATAAGCGTTACCGGCAAATTCCAGTGCCGCCACTGGCCGACCTGTTCTCGATAGCCAGCCTGAGGCGGCGGCCTGCGCAGCACCATCCTCGGGATCCAGCTCGACCAGCCGCACTGCCATCGCTGCCGCGCGTTCGGCATCGGAGACAAATTCCGCAAGACGGAGTGCCCTGCGGGCAAGCGCCGGGTCGGTCAATAGCGCGGCCTGCTCCGTGAGCAGCGCCACGGCTTGATTGTAGTCGCGAGCCCTCAGCGCGAACTCTGCTTGCAAGAGGGGCAGCAAATTGTCTTCGGGTATCGGGGTCTCTGGCGGCTCCTCGGCGACTGTCGACTTTTTTGCTGCAGGCACGGCCAACGGCGTGTCGGGCTCTGCCTCAGGAAGCGTTGAGCAGCCCGGGAGAGCGATCACAAACAGCGCGGTGAGAATTTGGTAGCGAAGCATGGGTGAGCAGTGAGCCTTAGGCGACAAGTTACCAAGCCAGCGAGTTGGTCGCAGGTAAGTGGTATGATAACAAGTTACAGCGGCTGGCGAGGACGTTACCGAGCCCATGTTGAACAGACTGGTAGTAGTAGGTGTCAATCACGACTCCGCTTCAGTAGAAGTGCGCGAGCAGATCGCTTTCGCCCCTGAAAAAGTGCCGGATTCACTCAGCGCACTGATTCGGGATACGCAGCTAAGCGAATCCGTGATCCTGTCTACCTGCAATCGCACCGAACTGTATGGCGTGCTACCCGAGGGCGCAGATGGCGTCACCGCAAGTGATCAGCTGGCTAGTTGGCTGGCTGGACACCATGGCATCGACGTGCATCAGCTATCGCCATCGATCTATCGGAACCACGGCTTGGCCGCTGCCTCGCACCTAGTTCGCGTGGCGGCAGGGCTCAATTCCATGGTGCTGGGTGAGCCACAGATTTTTGGTCAGATGAAGTCTGCTTTTGCCGTTGCGCAAGAGGCGGGTGCAGTTGGCTTCCATCTTAATTTGATTTTTCCCGAAGCCTTCAGAATCGCCAAACGCGTGAGAACCGATACGGCGATTGGCGAAAATCCGGTGTCCGTGGCTTATGCGGCTGTTGATCTCGCGCGGCAGATCTTCAGTGATATGGAACGCAGCACGGCCCTGCTATTAGGTGCCGGTGAGACCATCGAGCTGGTGGCGCGACATCTGCGGGATGCCGGGCTCGGCAAGCTCATTATTGCCAACCGCACATTGGAGCGCGCTGAACAGCTCGCCGCGCAGTTTGATGCCGAAGCTATTTTATTGGCGGACGTCACCACGCGCTTGGCCGACGCCGATATCGTCATCAGCTCCACGGGCAGTCAGCTACCGATACTGGGCAAAGGCGCGGTTGAAGAGGCGGTCAAAGCGCGCCGTTGGCGCCCCATGCTGATGATTGATCTGGCCGTGCCGCGAGACATTGAGCCGCAGGTATCGGAGATACCCGATATTTACCTCTACACCGTCGATGATATGCGCGAGGTCATTGAAGAGAACCTGCGACTGCGGGCATCAGAAGCGAGTAAAGCGGACGAAATTGTTGCCGACGGGATCGCCGCACTGAAAGATGGCTTACTGGAGCGGCAATCGGCCGATGTCGTCAAGACCTACCGGGATTCTGCCTTGGCATTGCAACAGGCAGAGCTGGACAAGGCACTGAGGATGTTGGAGAAAGGTGCAGACCCGGAGGAAGTGCTCGGGAGATTGGCTCGAGATCTCACCAATAAATTGATCCACGCCCCCACGGCAGGTCTGCGGCAGTTGGCGAAGGAGGGTGGCAAGCGGGATGTCTCTCGCATGGCGGCCATGCTCGGTCTCACCGATTTCGATGATGAGCGGGATGAGGGCGCGACCCTCCAGTAACGCCGGCCGGTACTTCGACAATGAAAGCCTCCCTTATCACTAAGCTCGAAGCATTGGCCGATCGCCATCAGGAAGTGGGCGCGCTATTGGGCGATGCCGAAACTGCCTCTGATCAAAACCGCTTCAGGGATTTATCAAAGGAGTTTTCGCATCTTGACGCGGTGGTTTCGCAGTATCAGCGATGGCACCAGCTGCAGGAGGCCTCGACTGATGCAAAACAAATGCTGGATGACCCTGATCCCGAATTGCGGGCACTGGCCGGGGAGGAAATAGCCGAGACCGAGCAGCAACTGTTGGAAACTGAGGCAGCGCTCCAGGTACTCTTGCTGCCCCGCGATCCCAGCGATGGCAGCAATGTTTTTCTTGAGATTCGCGCGGGTACCGGCGGCGATGAAGCGGCTATTTTCTCTGGGGATCTTTTCCGGATGTATCACCGATACGCAGAGCAGAAAGGCTGGTCCGTCGAAGTGCTGTCGGAGCGCCCCGGGGATCATGGCGGTTTTAAAGAGTTGATCAGCCGCGTCGCCGGTCAGGATGTCTACAGCCATCTCAAGTTCGAGTCGGGGGCCCATCGTGTACAGCGGGTGCCTGAGACCGAATCTCAGGGCAGGATTCATACCTCTGCCTGCACCGTGGCGATTATGCCGGAGCTCGAGGAGGTCGACAGCATTGAAATTCGCAAAGAGGATTTACGAGTCGATACCTTCAGGTCGTCCGGAGCGGGCGGGCAGCACGTGAATACCACTGACTCTGCGGTTCGCTTGACGCATCTGCCGACCGGCATAGTGGTGGAGTGTCAGGACGAGCGATCGCAGCACAAAAACCGTGCCCGCGCGATGTCACTGCTGCAAGCCCGCTTGCTATCCGCGGAGCTGGACAGTCAGAAAGCGTCTCAAGCCTCTGAGCGACGCTCTCTGGTGGGCTCGGGCGACCGGTCAGAGCGGATCCGGACCTACAATTTTCCTCAGGGCCGCATTACTGACCATCGAATCAACCTGACCCTCTATAAGTTAGACGAGGTGGTTAGCGGCGACCTTGATTCATTGATCATCCCGCTGCGCCAGGAACATCAGGCAGATCTGCTTGCCGCGATGGCAGAGGAATGACGCCTCGAAAACTTCTTCAGCAGGTTGGCATTGAGCGCAGCGAGGCAGAACTGCTGCTGGCGCATTTGCTAGAAGTGGATCGGGGTTGGTTAATTGCCCATGCTGACGAACCTCTTGATGACCGTCGCGCGGGTATGTTTCTGACTCAGGCAGAAGTCCGTGCAAAGGGAGAGCCACTCGCCTATCTGTTGGGCTACCGCGATTTTTGGACCCTGCGCTTAGCGGTAAGCCGGGATGTGCTGATACCGCGACGTGAGACAGAGCATTTGGTTGAGTGGGCACTCGAATGCATCGATGCGGGAGCGCAGACGGCGCTTGATCTTGGAACAGGGAGTGGCGCTGTGGCGCTCGCCTGCAAAGCTGAGCGTCCCGCTATCCGGATAACAGGAGTAGATCTGAGTCAGCAGGCCCTGTTGTGTGCGCGGGAAAATAGCCGATCGTTGGCTTTGGAGGTGGACTGGCGGCAGGGTGACTGGTTTCAGGCGGTTCCAGAAACGCGCTGGGATCTTGTGGTTTCGAATCCGCCTTACATCGCTGCGAACGACGTGCACCTGACTCAGGGCGATCTCCCGGCCGAGCCTGATACCGCCCTGGTGGCTGGCAACACGGGGTTGGAGGCGATTGAACAAATCATCGAGCAGGCGCCGCAAGCGCTTAATACAGCGGCATGGCTGCTTATCGAGCACGGTTACGATCAAGCCGAGGCCGTGACGGAGCTGCTTAGATCGACCGGTTTTCAGCACGTCCGAACGCGTCAAGACTGGTCGCATCAGGCGCGCATCACGGGGGGACAATGGCTGAACTCACAGACCGGCAACTGAATCAGTACGCACGGCAATTGGTCCTGCCTCAAGTTGATCTCGAGGGTCAGTTGAAGTTGCAGTCAACTCGCGTACTCATTGTGGGTGCGGGTGGACTGGGTGTGCCGTTAGCGCAATATCTCGCCGCGGCCGGAGTGGGTTATCTCAGATTAGTGGACGATGACGTTATCGAGCGCAGTAACCTGCCCAGACAAGTGGTCTTCGCTGAGTCTGATATCGGTCAAGCCAAGGTAGCCGTTCTCGCTGCTCGTTTGCAGTCCAATAATTCTGATGTGGACCTAGATCCCCGCCTCTGCCGGTTTGAACCCGATAGCGCCAGTGCCTTGCTTGAGGGCATTCATCTGGTGGTGGACGCGACAGATTCTGCCGAAACGCGGCGACTAATTGACCGCACCACCTTTAACTTAACACTGCCATGGATCATGGGCGCCGCCGTTCGTACGGCCGGGCAGTGGGCTATTTTCGACGCCGATCGGAAATTCGGTTGCTATCACTGTCTCATGGCAGACGGCAGCCACGACGGTGCCGGTGGTTGCGCTGAGCTGGGTATTTTGGGTCCAGTAGTGGGTCTGGTTGCGCTACAACAAGCCCTGTTGGCGATCAAATGGTGTCTTGGTGCGGACCTTCCATGGGGCCGGTTGCAACTGTTGGATGCCTGGGCCGATGAGCAAACGCAGATCAGCTTGATGCGGCGCGATGACTGCCCGGTATGTAGCGACGCATCTCGCTAGGCGCGTGTGGGCTAGTCGAGGGCGCTGAGAAGTCGCCTGACTCGCCACGTGATCAGCGCCGCGGCTACCGCGATACCCAGAATGGTGGCATACCAAAAATCGATGGTGCCCTCGGGTGTGCTGCCTCCCCAATGGATGGCCATGACATATCCCAGCGGGAGCGCCAAACCCCAATATGAAAAAGTGACCACTAAGAAGGGGAATTGGGTCTCTTTATACGCGCGCAATACAAACGACCCCACGATCTGAACAACGTCGATCATAATGAATAGCGCTGCAAGACGTAGCAGGCTAAACGCCAATTCACGGATGGTTTCTGACTGGGTGTAAGCGCCAATGATCGCGTCGGGAAATAGCAGCAGCAGTGACATGGCCAACAGGCCAATCATGGTAGACAGCGCCGCGCCTACCCGCAGCGCCATACGGACCCCGTGTGCGTTGCCAGCACCAATAGCATGACCCATGCGTGTCGCCATGGCGCTCCCAATACTGATCATCGGGATATAGAAAACATCCCAGACGTTGATGGCAATCTGATGGGCTGCAACCGCCGCATCGCCCAAGGTTGCAATTAATAGCGTGATAGCCGAGAACACGCCGGTTTCGAGAAAGAAGGTAAGGCCCACCGGGATACCGACCGCGAGGATTTCACCAATTCGCTGTCGGTCCGGCATCTGCAGCCAGCGGTCCGGCAAGTAGGGGCGAAGAGAGCGAGCCGTGAGCACGTAGAGCAAAATGATCGATGTGCTGATCCACATCGAAGCTGCTGTCGCCAGTCCGCAACCTTCCGCGCCCAATTCAGGTGCGCCCCAGGCGCCAAAGATCAGCATGTAATTCAGCGGCACGTTGGCGATAAAGCCAATGACACTGGCCATGGCAAAGGGTGCGGTAATGCCCAGACCCTGAGTGTGATAGCGCAGGGCCATGAAGATCCCGAGAGCGGGAAATCCTAGGCCGACGCGGCTGACATAAGCAGTGGTTTTGGCGGCGGTTTCGGGTGGGAGTCCGAGCAGTTCGATCACGATGCCGCTGTTCAGGCACAACGGCGTCATCACAGCGCTGAGTGCGACGGCGACCCACAGTCCCTGCGGTAAAAAGCTTTTTACCCGCTCAATGCGCCCAGCCCCGAAATCCTGCGCGACGATAGCGGAACAGGCAAACAAGGTGCCAAGGATAATGAGATAAAGCGGCAACCAAATATTGAAGCCGATCGCGATGGCAGCCAGGTCGACATCACTGTAATTTCCGGCCATCAGTGTGTCCACAACGCCAGTGCCAATTTGCGCCGTCTGGGCGATCAGCAGTGGCCAGGCGATGCCCCAAAGCGGCCCCAGTTCATCCAGCATAAGGGTGATCGAAGAACGGGTCTGTGGATCTTGTTGGCTCAAGTGGGGGCTCGTCGGATTGGTGAGTGGTGCAACATTTTAACCTGCCTGGCTGTGCTAAACTTCGCGCTCATTTTTGCAGGCCACCACTGTGCAAGACGATGTAGTTGCCCGGAGCGACGACACTGGGACGATTGAAGTTACACCTGTAGAAGAGGCGGCGCCTGCTGAGAGCGTAAAGTTTGAATCACTGAACCTCGAAGCCACCGTGCAGCAGGGAGTTGACGCGCTTGGCTTTCAATCCTGTTCGCCGATTCAGGGGCAGATACTGCCGCATACGCTTGCCGGAAAAGACGCCATTGGGAAGGCGCAGACGGGGACCGGCAAAACCGCTGCCTTTCTAATTACGATTTTCAATGATTTGCTGAGCCACCCGATCGAAGGTGAGAGATACCTGGGTGAGCCACGTGCTGTGATTATCGCGCCCACCCGGGAGCTGGTGATGCAGATTGCGGCCGATGCTGACGAGCTTGGCCGTTTCACCGGCTTGCAAACGGTCACCTTGATTGGCGGTGCCGATTATCAGAAGCAACTGAGCAAGGTGAATCGATTGCCGGTCGATCTCATTGTTGCGACCCCCGGCAGATTGATTGATTTCATGGAACGGCGTGATCTTGCGCTCGATCGAGTAGAGATTCTGGTGCTAGACGAAGCCGACCGTATGCTGGATATGGGTTTCATTCCCCAGGTCAAGCGCATCGTGCGTGCTACACCGCGCAAGGAGGACCGCCAGACCCTGCTGTTCTCGGCCACTTTTACTCAGGACATCATGAATCTGGCCAAACAGTGGACTTTTGAACCGGTGACGGTGGAGATCGAACCCGAGCGCGTGGCGACAGCATCGGTTGATCAACGTGTTTATCTGGTGTCGAGTCGGGAGCGATTCCCTGTGCTTCTGGATCTGCTGAGAGACCCAGAGGTAAAGAGCGTCATTATTTTCGCGAACCGGCGAGACCAGGTTCGAAGGCTGTACGAGAAGCTTCGCAAAGAAGGGGTGCACTGCGGCATGCTGTCTGGAGAGATTACCCAGGCAAAGCGTACCAAAACGCTAGAGAATTTTAAGTCGGGTCGCTCCAAGGTGTTGGTCGCTACTGATGTGGCAGGCCGCGGTATTCACGTCGAGGGCATTTCACACGTCGTTAATTACAACCTTCCCGAGGATCCTGAGGATTATGTTCATAGGATTGGTCGCACCGGGCGCGCCGGCGCAAAAGGGGTGTCGGTTAGTTTTGCCAGTGAAGATGACGCATTTTTGTTGCCCGATATCGAAGGGTTGTTGGGCCACCCTCTGGCCTGTATGTCTCCGCCGCGTGTCGGTGAGGGTGTTTAGCGACGGGGCCTGAGCTCCTCACACCACAACAGTGTGGCGCCAATAACCGCTGCCGGAATCACGATCAGGTTGAGCAGTGGTATCCCGGTGAAAAATGCTACGGTCCCTCCGAAACCGATTGTGGACAGTCTGCGTGCGGCACAGGCGTCTCTGACGTCACGGAAAGCCAGCCGATGGTTGTCCATGGGATAGTCTACAAACTGCAGACTCATCATCCAGGCGCCGAGTAAAAACCAAGCCAATGGTGCGAAGGCGGTGAAGAGAGGCACAATGGTCAGTATCAGGACCCCCACCGCCATGGGTACGTAGTACAAAACTTTGCGCAGTTCTCGAAAAAGGGCCCGAGGCACCTCGAGCAATGCTGCAGCGACCCCATCCAGTGCCGGAACAGGTTCGCCAGTAATAGCCTCCTCGACTTTTTCAGCGAGCAGTGCGTGAAAAGGCGAGGTCAGCATCAGCACGATCAGGGTCGATACATACCCCGTCATCAGCCCGCCGATCAGCCATAAGAGTGGACTGATGATCCAAGAAAGGAACCGCAGCCACTCTGGCACCGTCAGCATCGCCGCCTCGTAAAAATCGACGATGAGCCCATAAAGTAGCCATCCCATTAAGCTAAACAAAACGACGTTGGCAATGAGAGGGATGAGCACAAAGCGCCGCAGGCCGGGTTGGAATGTCATCGTCAGTCCGCGCAAAAAATAGCCTGCGCCTGTAAAGAGATTGCCGCTCATGCTGTTCGCTGTCTCTGGACGGGATGACTATACTGTCCCAATCGTCTGCCAGAGCGCAATCACCGGTGAGTGACGAAGATCTTTTTGCTGAGGAGATGGCGGGTGTCACGCCACTGGATCGCGAAGCGCGAGTCCGACTGGTCAAAGAGCGGCTATCCGAGGATCAGCAGCGCGAGCGTCGTCAGGCGGCAGAACGCGAGGAGTTGGCGGTCAATCCGCTGATTGACGAGGGCGTCGCACCCCTGGATGCATGGTATGTGCTCGAATTCAAACGGCCGGGCATTCAAAATGGCGTTTATCGAAAGCTGCGACTTGGGCACTATCAGGTCGACGCACGGCTCGATCTCCATCGTTTGCTAGTGAAGCAGGCCAAAGAGGAGGTATTTTCCTTTATCGCAGAGGCTGAGCGGCTTGGGCTACGCACTGTTCTCATCGTGCATGGAAAAGGCCAGTCCAAGGCCCAAGGCGAACAAACAGCGGTGCTGAAAGGTTACGTCAATCACTGGCTCAAGGAACTGGATGCGGTTCAGGCCTTCCACTCCGCGCAACCGCAACATGGAGGCACGGGGGCCCTCTACGTGTTGCTTCGGAAAAACGCCGAGCAGAAGCGCGCTAATCGACTCCAATACCTGAAAGGTCGGGTTCAGGACTGATCGTTGAGCTTCTTCAGTAGCAGCGCATTGAGTATTTGCGGATTAGCCTGCCCCTGAGATGCTTTCATGATTTGACCCACAAAAAAACCGCTCAGCTTTTTGCGCTTGGCCTCGTCAGCGGCACGATATTGAGCGACTTGATCGGGACTGTTCGCGATCACCTCGTCCACCATGGCCTCCAGTGCGCCAGAGTCATTCACCTGCCTTAGGCCCCGCGCGGCGATAATGTCGTCGGCGTCACCTTCTCCATCCCACATAGCATCGAACACTTGTTTGGCGAGTTTGCTAGATAAGGTCCCGTCCTCAATCCGAGTGATCAGGCCCGCCAATCGCTCTGCCGTGATGGGGCTCTCGCTAATGCTGACTTCGTTGCGGTTTAACGCGCCCGAAAGATCACCCAAAATCCAGTTCGCGGCGGGTTTGGCGGCGTCGCAGGCTTTCACCACAGCTTCAAAGTAATCGGCCATGTCATGGTGCGGAACCAGAAGCGCCGCATCGTAGTCATTAAGACCGTATGACTCGATAAAGCGTTGCCGCTTTGCGCCGGGCAACTCTGGCAGTGTGGCGCGGACCGCCTCGATGTAGGCTTCATCGATAACGATTGGCAGTAAATCGGGCTCGGGGAAGTAGCGGTAGTCATTGGCCACTTCTTTTGAGCGCATGGATCGTGTCACATTTTGTTCTGCGTCGTAGAGGCGGGTTTCTTGAGTAATGGTGCCGCCGTTTTCGAGAATATCGGCTTGCCGTTCGTACTCGCTATAAATAGCGCGCTCGACAAAGCGGAAAGAATTGACGTTTTTGATTTCGGTGCGCGTGCCCAGCGTCTCCGAGCCTTTCTTACGTAGTGAAATATTGATGTCGCAGCGCATAGATCCTTCTGCCATGTTGCCATCTGAAATGCCCAGATAAGTCACCAAAGAGTGCAGAGTCTTCAGATACGCGACGGCTTGATCCGCTGACCGGAAATCCGGTTCAGTCACGATCTCCAGAAGGGGTGTCCCGGCGCGATTCAAATCGATGCCAGTTTCATGGGTAAAAATATCGTGGACCGATTTGCCCGCGTCTTCCTCGAGATGAGCACGGGTAATACGAATGGGGAACAGTGTTCCATCTTCCAGAGGTACCTCAAAAATCCCCTCGCAGACGATCGGCGCAAAGAACTGGCTGACCTGATATCCCTTTGGCAGGTCAGGATAAAAATAGTTCTTTCGATCAAAAACGGATCTCTCACCGATGCGGGCACCGATTCCTAAACCAAATTTGACCGCGTAGCGGACAGCCTCCTCGTTCAGTACCGGCAGCATGCCCGGCATGCCCAGATCCACTGCGTCTGCTTGCTCATTGGGGGAGGCACCAAACTGGGTAGATGACCCCGAGAAAATTTTTGACTGAGTGGCGAGCTGCAGGTGCACCTCCAGCCCCATAACAATCTCCCAATTCATGATGCGAGATCTCCAAGGCTAGGATGGCTTTGATGCCAGTCAGTATCCGTTTGCAGTCGGTGTGCGGCATTCAGAATAGTCTGCTCATCGAAAGGCCTGCCGATCAGCTGCAAGCCAACTGGCATTCCGTTGATGAATCCGGCCGGTGTCGAGAGGCCTGGCAGCCCGGCAAGATTGACTGCCAGCGTGTAGATGTCCTCCATATACATCGCGATCGGGTCTTGCTGTTTGGCGCCGAACGGGAATGCCACACCCGGAGCGGATGGGCCAGCGATGACGTCGACCTGTTCGAAGGCGCGATGAAAATCCTCGGTAATCACCCGACGAACCTGCTGTGCTTTATTAAAGTAAGCATCGTAGAAGCCCGCCGAGAGGGCATAGGTTCCCACCAGAATGCGGCGCTGCACCTCCTCACCGAAGCCTTCGCTGCGTGATCGGAGGTACAGATCCTCCAGGTCTTTCGGATCGTCACACCGATAACCAAAGCGCACACCGTCATAGCGAGCAAGATTCGCAGAGGCTTCGGCAGGCGCAATGACATAGTAAGTGGCAATCGCGTAATGGCTGTGCGGCAAGTCGATCTCAACCAGCGTCGCACCCGCTCTTTCCAGTTCAGCGAGCGCTTCCAAGACGCGAGCACGAACCTGGTCATCCAGATCGTCGTTGAAGAACTGCTTGGGTAGCCCGATGCGCAAACCCTGAATGTCGGTGCTGAGCGCGCCGTGAAAATCCGGCACAGGTTTGTCGGCCGACGTGGAATCTCCGCCGTCGACACCTGCCATCACGGTCAGGCCCAGTGCACAGTCCTCGGCGGTCCTCGCCATGGGACCGGCTTGATCCAGCGACGAGGCGAAAGCGATGATCCCCAGTCGCGACACTCGACCATAAGTCGGTTTCAAGCCGGTAATACCGCAGAGTGAGGCCGGCTGTCGAATTGATCCGCCGGTATCGGTGCCCGTCGCAAGGGGCGCCATGCCCGCCGCCACGGCTGCGGCTGAGCCGCCCGAGCTACCGCCCGGCACGCAGTTGAGATCCCAAGGATTCTTCACCGTGCCAAAAAAGCTAGTCTCATTAGACGAGCCCATCGCGAACTCGTCCATATTACATTTACCCAGCGTCACTGCTCCGGCTGACTGCAATTTGCTCACCACCGTCGCGTCATAGGCGGGCGTGAATTCGGCCAACATGCGCGACCCGCAGGTGGTGCGAATGCCATGGGTACAGAAAATGTCTTTATGTAATAGCGGCACACCCGTCAACGGCGCAATCTCCCCTGTGGCCAGCTGTTTGTCAGCCAGAGCCGCTTGCTTCAGAGCGTGGTCTTCACAGATGGTAACCACAGCGTTGAGCAGGGGGTTGCAGAGCTCGATCTGCCGCAAAAAGGCCCGAGTCAACTCGACGCTGGAAATCGCTCGATCGCTCAGTAGCTGACGAAGCTCACTGACCGGCGCGGTAAGTAATTGCGTGTCGGCCATCAGTCGATCACTTTTGGCACGAGAAAGTAGCCCTGTTCCTGTGATGGTGCCGACGCCATCAGTGCTTCTCGGTTGTTGCCGCGCGTCACTTGGTCGGGCCTAAGGCGCTGCTCCATGTCATGCGGGTTGGACATCGGTACGATGTCGGCGGTATCGATGGTATTCAATTCATCGACGAGATTGAGTACCCGTGAGAACCTCTCGGTCACTTCTGGCAGTTCAGATTCCGATATGGTCAGGCGGGCGAGCAGGGCCACCTTCTCGACATCTTGGGGTGTCACGGACATAAGGGCTATCCTCAGTGAAGGCCGCGAAAACTAACATACTTGCGGCTTGCCCAAAAACCCTTGCATTGCTACATTCATCGCGATATTGGCGTCTTAAGCGCTGGATTTGGGGGCATTTTTGGCGTCACACGCCTGTAGGCTGCGGCGATTCGCGCAGTACTCAGACCCTTCTCCGAAGCCCACCTCGCCAGATAATGATTTCACAATCAGGGAACGATGATGCTCAAGCGCCTCCGAGGAATGTTTTCCACCGATCTGTCTATTGATCTGGGGACGGCCAATACACTGATCTATGTTAAGGACCGGGGCATTATTCTCGACGAACCCTCAGTCGTCGCCATACGAATGCACAACGGTCAAAAGTCTATCGAGGCGGTGGGCAAAGAAGCCAAGCGGATGTTGGGTAGAACCCCCGGCAACATTCAGGCTATCCGGCCGCTCAAAGACGGGGTCATCGCAGACTTTCAGGTGACCGAGAAAATGTTGCAGCACTTTATCGCTAAGGTACATGAGTCGAAGTTCATACGGCCCAGTCCCAGAGTGCTCATTTGCGTCCCCTGTACGTCCACTCAGGTGGAGCGCAGAGCCATCAGGGAATCTGCCCTCAGCGCGGGCGCCCGAGAAGTCAAATTGATCGAAGAGCCGATGGCCGCCGCAATTGGTGCCGGGTTGCAGGTGGAAGAAGCCAGCGGGTGCATGGTCGTCGATATTGGTGGTGGCACGACCGAAATCGCGATCATTTCGCTGAACGGCGTGGTCTACCGCGATTCGATTCGTATCGGTGGCGATCGATTTGACGAATCCATCGTCTCCTATGTGAGGCGCAAGTACGGAAGCCTGATTGGCGATTCGACGGCTGAGCGCATCAAGCAGGAAGTCGGCTGCGGCTACAAATCGGACGAATTGAAAGAAATAGACGTGAGAGGCCGCCACCTCGCTGAAGGTGTGCCGCGCAGCTTTACCCTGACTAACGACGAAATACTGACTGCGCTCGAGGAACCGCTGGACGCCATGATGCGCTCGATAAAGTTAGCTTTGGAGCAATCCCCCCCTGAACTGGCCGCTGATATTGCGGAGTCGGGTATCGTTTTGACAGGGGGCGGGGCACTGCTGACCGATCTTGATAAGCGGATATCGAATGAGACAGGCCTACCTGTCTATATTGCCGAGGACCCATTGACCTGCGTCGCAAGAGGTGGCGGTAAGGCGCTTGAGCTTATGGATCGCCACGTTTTGGATCTTCTCTCTACGGAGTAAGTTCCACACGAACGGAGCAGCGTCATCAAACCGCTTTTCCTGAAACAGAATCCCATCAGCGCAAGGTTCCTTGTGCTCACGACACTGTGTTTGGTGGTGCTGTTTTTCTTCAGGGATCATCCGAGGGTGGCAGCAATGCAGCGGGGTGCTACTGACACAGTGGCCTTTACTGCGGGACTCGTGCTGGCGCCGTTGGATGCATGGGATCGCTTAGTCGCGGCATTTGAATCCAGAAACGCACTGCAGGATGAGGTGCTGCGTCTGGAACAGGAGAACCGTGTGCTCAAAGGACAGACGCAACGCCTGGCCTCCCTGCTGTCGGAAAACGCGCGTTATAAAGCGTTGCTCAATTCGGCCCGGGATATCGAGGACGAATTAGTGGTGGCGCAAATTACCTCTCTTTCGCCCGATCCCGCTCGCCACGTGGTGATTTTGGATAAAGGCGCTGCCGACGGTGTGATGGAGGGGCAGCCGGTCTTGGGCGCCGAGGGCCTGATTGGCCAGATTGTGCTGGTCGGCGAGTACAACAGTCGAGCGGTACTGATCACTGACAGCGCGCACGCCTTGCCCGTGCAAGTCAATCGCTCGGGCCTTCGAGCGATTGCAGAAGGCAGTGGCGCTATCGATCGTCTGGTCATTCGTCATCTCGCTGCGACCACCGATGTTAGGGTAGGGGATTTATTGGTGACCTCAGGCTTGGGGGGGCGCTTCCCACATGGCTACCCCGTGGCAAGAGTGACGAATGTAGCCATCACTCCAGGCGACGCATTCGCGATGGTCAACGCCGCCCCTTCCTCCGCGCTGGACCGCGGTCGCCATGTGCTGGTCGTAGCCAGAGCCGCCCAGCAGTCCGATTCGACCAATCCATGAACAGGGCACACGCTTCGTGGGTTATCTACCTCTCGCTGGTCGCGGCGCTCTTGGTTATGTTCATACCCGTGCCACTGGAGTGGCGCATACTCAGACCCGAGATCGCCGCGCTCACGCTTTTTTACTGGACGCTGGCTCTACCTCATCGTGTGGGCGTGGCAACCGCCTGTACCTTGGGTCTCCTGCAAGACCTGATTGAAGGCGCTCCGATTGGATTATCCTCTCCGGGTTTGATGTTGGTCACGCTGGTCCTTTTGTTCAGTTACCAAAGGGTTCGGCAATACGATGTGGCACAGCAAAGCTTTGTCATGCTGGTGTTACTGCTGCTGAGCTCGGGTGTCGAGCAATGGCTCAGGAACGGCATCGACATACCGGTCATCCCACTAAGCGGTATGCTGGCTTTGCTGCTTTCTATGCTGTGTTGGATTCCGGTGAGGTCGATATTGCGCCACTCTCGTCGACACTACGAGGTGTATTGATGCGCGTCTTACTCGCGTCCTCAAGCCCTCGGCGAAGGGAGTTGCTGTCAATGCTGGTCTCAGAGTTCGACACAGCCTCGCCAGAGGTCGACGAGGCACATCGTCATGGCGAGGAGCCTCATCACTATGTCGCCCGTTTAGCGGCCGCCAAGGCAGTTCACTGCGCAGCCCGCAGCAGGCTGAGCTTGGGTGCTGATACCACCGTTTGCCTGGGGCGGGAGATTCTGGGTAAACCGGCCGATGCCG
>Ga0181607_10001104_pt1 | contig 24288 bp, 23 predicted proteins | sample 041ome_9_FD_132420 | JGI IMG/M metagenome (GOLD analysis project Ga0181607, IMG submission 132420) | Coastal salt marsh microbial communities from the Groves Creek Marsh, Skidaway Island, Georgia - 041413US metaG (megahit assembly) | ecosystem: Environmental > Aquatic > Marine > Intertidal zone...
AAGAGTCCATTGAGTGGATCCTCCTGCTCGAGGTACTGGGGGGGATTTGTGATTGACGCTCGCAAATCCGCCATTTCAGGGCCTGAAAAAACCGGTACATCGACCAGCAGCAGGCCACCCACCTGCTCCGGGTAGCGATTGGCCATCTCCATCGCCACCAGCGCACCTGAGTGGAATCCGGCCAGCCACACAGGTTGGTCAGGCGCATTCAGCAGCGGCGTCATGGCATCGGTGTACCCACTGACGGTGGGCGGGTCCACCAGCGCGTCGGAGAGACCGTACCCGGGCAGGTCCGCACTCCATACCGGACCGTCGTAGGCCTGCGCGAAACTATCGAAAAATCGACCGCCATAGGGCACCGGGGGCAGGCACACAATGGGTGGCAAAGCACTCTGGCTACCCTGCCATTGCCACACGTGCAGTTGTCCTGGCGTGTTATCCAGGTAGTGTCGTCGTGGCGCAGCCATTTAGGTCAATCCCTCGTGTTCTGTGATGCCTTGGCCGTAAGAACGCAGAATGCCCCGCAGCCCCAGTAGCACGGGCACACCGAAAATAACGGGGATCACCGCCATGGAATAGCGAATGCCCTCGACGCCAAATACATGATCATTCAGCAGCGCCACCGCTGTCGGGCCAAGAAACAGACCGGCCATGCTGATACACATGTAGTAGAGCGCCACGGTCTGCGCCTTGATCGGACCGGGCGCGATTCTGAGGAGCGCGGTGACACCCATCGCCGAGGTCATGCCGATACCCATGTTGTTCAGTGCAAACACCCCCATGGCCAGCGGCGCCGAGGGCATCAGGGGAAACAGGGCACCCGTCAGCACGGTGGCGAACACACCAAAAAGCGCGATCTTCATTGCCGCGTCGCGCTTCCCCTGGGCGATCCAGTGATCGCACAACCATCCTGCAGACAAGACCGCCGCCGGACCGCAGATGATCAGCAGCAAGCCGTTGATAGACGCGTAATAGCTGGTCTCCCAGCCCCAAGTGCGCTCAAACAACGCCGCCCCCCACCCTTGACTGTAAGCGACGATGGTCATGAAGCAGAAAACACTGACAAAGCCACCATACATTCTCCAACGTGCCAACACGTGCTTGAGCATGTCAGGCAGGCTACCGCCCCTCGCCGAGGGCCCTCCCGAGCGCGGTGGTTCTCGCAACAGGAAGAAGAGCACCGAGAGGATGAGGCCCGGTAATCCCACAATGAAGAAGGTGGCCTGCCATGGCACTAGTTCACCAATCCCCGGGAGCGTCATGGTGCCGCCCGATTTGGCCCAGGTCAGCACCCCGGCCCCCAGCAGTGAAGCAAAGCCCGCCCCCACCGAGAGCGCCATGGTGTAGACCGCGATGGGCCGAGAGCGCTTCTCGGGCGGAAAGCTGTCGGAGATGATCGACATGGCGCAGGGGCTCAGCGTGGCCTCCCCGACACCAATGCTCATCCGCGCAATGAAGAGATGCGTGAAGTTACGCGCCAGCCCGGAGGCTGCCGTCGCGATGGACCAGACCGCGATGCCAACAGCGACAATCTTCACCCGATTTTTGCGGTCAGCAAGCCACCCCAGCGGTAAACCCATGGTGGCGTAAAAAATCGCGAACGCTGGACCGAGGAGCAGGCCAATTTGGGTATCGGTGAGACCGAGATCCGCTTTAATCGGCTCAATCAACAACCCCAGCACGTAACGATCGATGAAAGAGAAGATATAGGCGATGGTGAGCAGGCCTACCGTCAGCCAGCCATAGGCCAGACTGCTCTGCGGTTGAGACTCCGCGTCGGGTAACGCCTCACTCATACAAACTGATTCACTTCAACGAAGTACCCGCTAGGATCAAAGAAACTGATGCCTAGAACACGGAAGACCCCGCCATCAGGCTTGGGGTACTCGCTAACAACCGGCTCACACACCATCTCGATACCGGGTACCGCCTGCAACTTTTCGTAGACCCCCTTCACATCCTCATGGTGGAGCACATAAACCGACTCACCGATGCGCACCCGATTCGGGTTCGACCGCGGAGGCGGCTCGGGCAGCGGCGGGTCGATGTACTGGAGAATACCCAGCATCCCGATGAAGTCGTCCTTGCACTTGAGCATCACTAGGCGGGTCTGGGAATTGGGTTCGCCGGCGGGCAAACCGTCGCCCGAGACCACGATTTCCTCGTCGTAATGCACCGACATACCCAGAATATCCCGGTATATCTGCAGTGACGGCTCGATGTCATTGACCAACATCGTGGTACGACGAATCAGGACTGGTACATCGCTCATAACGCCCCCTTTGTTTTATAGATATAACATTAGTACTTTACGGGGCTGACTCATGCGGAGGCAAGCGCGATGACCGGACCATATCCTCTGAAACCGCTTATTAGCGCCCTTTTTTCACTGCTAGGGCTTTTCTCGATGGTTTATGGAGGGCAGAGCTTTGCCCAAGGGCAGGACACCACGCCCTGGAGTCGCGATCTTCAGGTCATCGAAGTGATGCTTCCTGGCTTCTACAGCAACGCCAATCAGGCTTATTTCGATGGCCGGCGCAAGGTCGAAGATCCCCAGTCCCGCAATAATCTGCTGATCGAACCTGCCCGCGATGGGTTCACCGCAACGCTGAGTGCGCCGGATGGCACGGTAATCTCTAATCAGCGATGGTCCCTTGCCGAGGATGACCAAAAACAGGCCGTGCGCATGGACATTACCGGCAACGACGGCACCCCGCTCTGCCCTGTCTGGTGGACCCGGGACGCCGCACAATTCAGCGCAGAGGGCGACTTAGCGTGCACTGAGGGTATCGACAGCCCCGCAGCACTGGCCCTCGGTGAGCAGCAGTTCTGGTGGACCCGCCGCGGTGCCTCGGAGTCAGCCGTGAAGCTTCATAGAGCCAGGCAATTCACCTGTTATGCCGATATCCCCGGGGTAGGCGGTGGCCGTGATATCCCCTATACCCGTTACGACAACCTGAGCTTGCATGATCAGGGCGCCGAGACCTGGTTCGTTGATAAGGACGGCAGAAATCTGGGACTGCGGCTGTTTAACGTTGACTGGCCCATTAACAATTACGACGGTTACTTTACCCGCGACTCGCTGGTGATCTATGTCATCGAAAAGCTCGACGACGGCAGCACCAAGGAGCATGGCTATGCGTTCACCCTGCCCGAGGCGAATCGCATCGGGATCAACCTCAAATGGCTATTGGCCAGCTGCTTTATGATCTCGGGCAAGGTCGATACCCCGACTATGTAGGCCATACACATATACAGGTGCCATGACGATGCAGAGACGAGACCTATTGCGCGGCGGCGCCAGCCTAGCGGCACTAGGATTAGCGCGAAAAACCACAGCCCAGAACGACTGCGCGTCGCCCACCGATCGCAACGCCACCTTCGTATTGGTGCATGGCACCTGGCATGGCGGTTGGGTATGGCAGGACGTCGCCAACAGACTGCGGGCGATGGGCCATCGCGTCTACACCCCCACCTGCACCGGCTGTGGCGAGCGCCTGCATCTCACCAGCCCTCAAGTGGGGCTAGAGACTCACATTACTGACATCGCACGGGTCCTCGAGTTCGAGGACCTCAAGAACGTCATTCTCGTTGGGCACTCCTTCTCCGGCATCACGATCACCGGTGTGGCCGATCGTTGTCGTGAACACATCAATAGAATCGTGTTCTTTGATGCATTGGTGCCCCGCGAGGGAAGAATGAGTGGGGTACCCAAAGATCCGAAGACCGGGGAATTTCCGGACTGGTGGAAAGCCCGGGAAAAGCATTTTCTTGATGGCTACCAGATGGATCTGTGGCAGGACTATCCCATGGAGATGTTGGTGCCCGATACCTATCCTGAAGTGGCTGCCAAGCTGAAGCGCTTGATTACCCCGCATCCCGCAAAGCAGTGGACAGACGAGTTGACCCTGGAACATGGTGGCTGGGAGGGGCTCAAGCCCACCTACATCCACTGTGTGGGACAGACCTATCGGCAGAGCTCGGATCTCATGGTTGGCCCGGCGCGGGGGCCTGACTGGACGTTTATCGAGTTGAATATCCCGCGGGACGGGATGCTGACGCACCCCGAGCTGGTCTCAAACACCCTCTCCGGACTCATCGGCTGATCCGGGATCGGTGACTCCACGCTGTAAAGGTAAAGGCACCGATAAAGACGGGTTCGAGGGCGATCGGCTCGCACTGATTGCGTGCCGGGTCCGTTCAAATCACACTGTGCCGGTTGTCGTCGCTTCTGAGAACGTTAATGAAACACTGCTTGTGGATACTGCTGGGGATCTCGATGATGTCAGCCGCCGATCAAACGCCCGTTGCCATCGCACTACACGGTGGGGCGGGCACCATTGAGCGGGGCGCGATGAGCGAGGAGCTCGAAGCCACCTACCGCGCATTTCTGGACGACGCGATTACCCGCGGCTATGAGGCGTTGCGTGAGGGCCGATCCGGCCTCGATGTGGTGGTCAGTGTCATTCAGATGATGGAAGACTCGCCCCTGTTCAATGCCGGGCGCGGCGCTGTCTATACCTGGGAGGGTACCCACGAGCTCGACGCCTCCATCATGCACGGCGACAACCTCGACGCTGGAGCGGTCGCCGGTGTGAGCACCGTTAAATCCCCCATCGCATTGGCCCGCGCCGTCATGGAGGATTCTCCTCATGTAATGTTGGCAGGCGCGGGCGCCGAAGCCTTTGCCCTTGAGAGGGGCTTTGACCCAGTGCCGGCAGAGTACTTTGCGACCGAGCGCCGGCGCCAGGCACTTGAGGCCTACAAAGCCAATGAGCAGGCGGGTCTGAAGCCCGAGGCCGACCATAAATTCGGCACGGTGGGCGTGGTGGTTCTGGATCAGACGGGCAACCTCGTTGCCGGCACTTCAACAGGGGGCATGACCGGTAAGCGCTGGGGACGCATCGGTGACTCACCCGTGATCGGCGCGGGCACCTATGCAGACAACCGCGGCTGCGCGGTGTCGGCGACTGGGCATGGCGAGTACTTTATTCGTCATACCGTGGCGCGTGATATCTGTGCGCGGATGCAATTTGGCGGCGTGACCCTCGAGGAAGCGGCGAGCACTGTCGTTATGGAAGAGCTGGTGGCGGCCGCCGGTGAAGGCGGCATTGTCGCGGTGGACCCGGCAGGCAGTGTCGCATTGGTATTCAATACGCCTGGCATGTACCGCGCATCAATCAATGCGGCGGGCCGCAAGGTGGTGGCCATCTACGGCGAGGACGAAACGCCTTGATGGGTCGCGGGACGTCAGTGACTTATTGACCTATCATCAATCGTGATACGCAGAGCCGAGACGCATCATGAGCGCCCAGATTACCCATCTCCCCGCTAACGCCTCGCAGGAAGCACTACTCCACTGCATGGCAGAGGACGGCGCTGTCATCATTGACGATGTACTGGGTAGCGAACAACTGGAAGCGCTCGACCAAGACCTCGCCCCTTTTTTGCAACAAAAGGTCTTTGGTCGCGACGCATTCACCGGTTTCTACACGCAGCGTATTGGCGCACTCGTTGCGCGCTCGAAAGCCTGCGGCGAGCTGGCGCTGGAGCCTCGCGTGCTGGATGCCGCAAGGACCTATTTGGCAGAGCACTGCGACGACGTGCAGCTGCATTTCACCTCTGCCGTGGCGATTGCGCCCGGCGAGTCAGCACAAATACTCCATCGTGATCGCGGTATCTGGGGTGGCTACGTACCGCGGCAGATCGAACCGCTGTTCAGCACCATCTGGGCGCTGACACCGTTTACGCGAGGCAACGGTGCCACGCAGGTGGTGGTCGGCTCGCATCGGTGGGGAAAAAAGCGTCAACCGGAACCCGATGAAATTGCCTACGCTGAAATGTCACCGGGCTCGGTGCTCTGCTACAACGGTACGGTGTTGCACGGCGGAGGCGCCAATACCACTGAGGACGAGACACGGGTCGGCGTCTTCTTACACTACACGCTGAACTGGCTGCGTCAGGAAGAGAATCAGTACCTGTCCTGCCCCCCAGAGCACGCAGGGCATCTCTCTCAGGAGCTGCGCGCACTCATTGGCTACGCCAAAGGCGGCTATGTGCTGGGCTTTTACTCAGACCCGGACGACGACAGCGCGCAGCATGAATCGGTGAGCCCGGAGAATCTGTTTAGCCAGCACCGTGGTGATTTCGATGTCTTACCGACCGAAGAGCAGTTGGTGTCGCAATCAATACCGCAAAGCTAGCGTTACCACGCCACCACCGTCCCATCCTTGCGCATCTCGGTAGCGCCCACATAGACGCCATCGGGTAGCCGCATAATCGCTTGATAACCGCCAAAGGGCGCGCCAGTGCCATCCACCTCGACACGATGTCCCATGGCCCTGAGCGCCTCGATCGTCTCAGCAGGTACACCGGGCTCAACGAGTAGCGTGCCCAGCAGATCTTCATCCACACCGGTGGGCTGGCGCCCGCCATCATGGTTAAACCGCGCTGCGTCACCCGCGGTCTGCACGTCCATCCCGAAGTCGATGATATTCACCAGCACCTGCACATGCCCCTGCGGCTGCATGGCGCCGCCCATCAGGCCAAAACTCATGAACGGCTCACCGTCTTTCATGACAAACGCCGGAATGATGGTGTGAAACGGCCGCTTGCCCGGGGCATACACATTGGGGTGGTCTTCATCCAATGAAAACAGCTCGCCCCGGTTTTGAAGCATAAAGCCGAGGCCGTCGGGTACGAGCCCTGTGCCCATACCGCGATAGTTCGACTGAATCAGTGACACCATCATGCCGTCGGCATCCGCGACGGTCAGATACGTCGTGTCACCCTCCCCCTCTAACTTGGGTTCTCCTGGGCCAAACTCGGGGGTCGCGCGCGCGGGGTCAATTAAGGCAAACCGCTCCTTACCGTAAGCCTCTGACAGCAGCGACTCAAAAGGGATCTCCGCGAAGGCCGGGTCGGCGTAATAGCGCGCGACGTCTTCAAAGGCCAAACGCTTGGCCTCCACCATGTAATGTAAGGCCTCCGCCGAGCCGCGAGGGTAGTCGCGTAAATCAATCTGCTTCAGGATGTTGAGCATCTGCAGCGCGGCAAATCCCTGACCATTGGGGGGTAATTCGTACACGTCGTAGCCGTGGTAATGAACGCTGCCCGGTGTGACCCATTCGCCCTTGTGGGCTACTAAGTCTTCAAGACGCATGTCTGCGCCGATGCGCTTGAAGTAGGCGTCCATCACCTGGGCAAGCTCTCCCTCGTAGAACGCCGCGCGGCCCTTCTCGCCCAGCAACTCCATCGTGTTGGCAAGATCTGGATTGCGAAAGACATCACCCGTCTGTGGAGTGGTGCCGTCGGGGAACCAAATGGCGGCGGCGTTATCGAGCTCTTCGATCAACGCCTCCTGCTTTCTAAAGGCAGCAAGGTTGCGCCCAAAGTAGTAGGCAATGACCGGTGTAATCGGAAAACCCTCCCGGGCGTAGCGCACCGTTGGCGCCAACACATCCGACATGGGCAGCTTGCCGAACCGCTCATGGGCAGCGAACCAGCCGTCTACCGTGCCAGGCACTGTCACCGGTAACGACCCACGCTCGGGCATGCCAATCATGTCCTCGGGCATCGCGCCGCTTTCGCGCAACGCCGCAATCTGAGTTTTCAGTTCAGCGAGGGATCGACCCAGCGGCGCCCGACCGGAGCCGTTGTAGCCATAGAGCCGCTCAGATGTCGGGTCCCAGATAATGAAAAAGATATCGCCGCCGATGCCATTACCGGTGGGTTCCATCAGGCCAAGCGCCGCATTGGCCGCAATCGCCCCATCGAGGGCTGACCCGCCCTGCTTGAGGATGTCGATGGCAATTTGCGAGGCGAGGGGATGCGCTGTGGCCGCCATGCCATTACGGCCGTAGACCGCGCTGCGGCTCCAGTTCACGGCATCCGGGCGACCGCCGCCGCCGAGTGTCACACTCGCTTCAGCGTTGTCATCGTTCGCATTCATTGAGTGACCCGCACACCCCAGCAGGCAGAAGCTCACAATGACAACTGACAGGTATTGATGAAGCTTCATGCCCCGGGTATCCATTTGCTTTTGAGCATCGCATGATAGGCGATATCGATCCGACGCGCGTGACGAGCGCCGGGTACTCTGGGCTCACAGCATTTGGCGATTCAGGATTATCTGGCAAGCGCTACTGGACTGTCAGTTGTCGTTCGAACAACGACTTCAACTTGCCATAGAGGGGGCGATATTGACCTTCGTAGAGCGCCTCGTAGCGTTTGGCCGCTCGAGGATCGGGAGCGATGCGGTGCGCCTCACCCACCATCGCCTCACCCGCCGCCCTGATAGAGGGATACCAACTCATTGCCGCAGCACCCACCATCGCGGCACCGCGACCGCTGGCTTCGCAGTCATCAAAGCGCTCCACGGGCAAGTTCAAGACATCCGCCACAATCTGCACGATCTGGTCACTCTGTGCGCCACCGCCAGAGAGGCGAATACACGAGATAGATGTTTTGGTTCGGCGCTCAATACGCTCCTTGCCCGAGCGCAAAGCAAAGGCCAATCCCTCGACCAGCGCACGATAAACGTGTGCGCGGGTATGAAAATCCTTGAATCCGATAATGCTGCCGCGCCCTTCGGGGCCGGTTTCACCTAAAACCGGGTTCCAGAAAGGCTGAAGCACCAGTCCACCCGCGCCGGGTTCAGTCTGTGCCAATAGCTCGTCGAGCAGCGTTTCCGCCGGGACACCGCGCTCTGCTGCCTGCCGTCGCTCGATGTCGCCAAATTGCTCGAGAAACCAGCTGACCATCCAGAAACCTCTAAATACCTGAACTTCAGTATTGAAATGCTCAGGCAGTGCCGCTGGGTATGCGGGCATAAAGGGCACCACCTCGACGTATTGCGAACGCGTGGTGTTGATCGTCGCGGTGGTGCCGCAGGACACGCTGGCCACGCCCGACTCAAGAGCGCCCACACCCAGCACCTCGCAAGCCTTGTCCGCAGCGCCTGCGATAACCGGTACGCCCATAGGCAGACCCGTCGCCTCGGCTGCCTCGGCCGTGACGGCGCCCAATGTCTCTCCTACTGCACGAAGACTGGGAAGCATGTAGCGTTTGATCGCCATGCTGTGCCATTTCCAATCCGAATCGACACACCACTCCTGTTTTTTGAAATCAAAGGGCACGTACCCTACCTGACTGCCCGCGCTGTCTTTGAATTCGCCGGTCAGCCGGTAATTCAAGTACCCGGAAAGCAGCAAAAAGTGTGCGGTTTGTGCCAGTAACTCGGGCTGATATCGCTCAAGCCAGTTGGCTTCGGCTTCTGCCTCGAGGTTCTCGACAATCGGCCGGATACGCAGTACTCCGAACACGATTCGCCATAACCAGGGCAGCCGCCCGCGCGGTGGCGCCCGGCGCTGGTCTGTCCAGATGATGGCAGGGCGCAATGGTCGTCCCATCTCATCGAGATTGATCACTGTGGCGCGCTGGGTCGTGACCACGACCGCTGCGATTTCAGAAGGGTCTACACCCTTCCCCCACAAGCCTTGGCAACTGGCGGTCAGCAGAGTCCAGAAGCCTTCCACATCGTGCTCGGTCCAACCCGGCTCGGGATGCTGGTATTGATCAATCGGTAACTGATGTTTTGCGCGGCATTCGCCAGATTGTGTGTAGGCCAACGCGCGGACGCTCTGGGTACCAAAATCGATCGCCAGAATCAAAGAGGATTCACTGGCTGACGACTCGTTCACAAGTCAGGCGCTCTCAATCGGCGTCTGCGGGTGGGAGAAGGTTGCCGGGGTTAAGGATGCCTTGCGGGTCAATGGCCTGCTTAAGCTTGCGTAGCAGCGCGAGTCCATTCTCTCCGAGGTCATGATGGAGGTAGTCACGCCTGAGGCGACCGGACCCATGATGATGTGCGATGCCACCCCCTGCCGCCGCCGTGGCAGTGAGGGCCCGATCCCAGCTCTCAAGATACCGATCTCCCATTGCCGAGGCATCCGCTGGCATGCAGGCAAAGGTGAAGTAAAGGTTGATGCCCGAGCGGTAAACGTGGGAACTATGTGCCGAGGCATTCACGCAGTCCTGTACCGTCTTGAGTGCGGAAACCACCTCATCATAAATCGCATCAATCTGGCTCCACGTGCCCGACACTTCAATGGTGTCGGCGATCAAACCCTGCTCCAGTAGGTCTCGCCACTCGGGCACAGTATTGCGATGACCCATCCATCCCTCGACGGCCGCCGCATCGGCGGGATTGAGGCCCAACTCGGCCATGATCGACTGCACTGCGTGGATTTCGGCGTCCACTCGCGGAGCGGGCCCTTCATGTACGAGCAAAATCAGGCACTGCTCGTCTTGCACGTAATCCGGAAAAAGTCGCGCTACTTCAGAGGCGTCGTACTGCCGCATTACCGGTGGTCGCCAATCCTGCTGCACAACCTCGCGCTGGGCGCGAAATCCCAATGCCATATCGGCGCAGTACCAGGCACTGAAGCGCCTCGCTTCCGGTTGGCGACGCAATGACAACGTGACTGACGTCACCACCCCGTGAATACCTTCTGCACCCAACGCCAGATGCCGGAGGTCAGGACCGGCTGCGGCACGAGGCGCCTTTCCCAATGTCACGAGCTCGCCATCGGGCAGCACCATTTCAATGGTGTAGACAATGTCTTCGATGTTGCCGTACGCGGTGGAAAATTGCCCGGAGGCACGTGTCGAAATCCACCCACCTACCGAACTGATCCCGATCGATTGTGGCCAGTGACCGATGGTCAGCCCTCGTTCTGCGACAGCCTCTTCTGCAACGAGTCCATTAATACCCGCCTCAACAGTAAGGAGCATGTTCTCCTCGTCGATCGACAGCACCCGATTCATAGCGCTCATATCGATCAAAATTTGATCGGGTCGCGGCTCTATGCCACCACAGACACCACTGCCCAAACCCCAGGGCACAATGGGAATGCCCTTGGCGGCGGCAAAGCGAACCACTGACTGCACGTCTGCCGAATCGCGCGGGCGCACGACGCAAGCGGGTGCGTCCAGCGCGTCCCCCTGCCAATCCTGCCAGTGCTTCAGGCACCAACGATCAAAACGATGCGCAGCAAGGGCCTCGGCATCAGCCGACACTTGCTCGGCGCCGATCAGTTCAGCCAGCTGCGCGGCAATCATCCCCTGCTCCTTGCCATGTCGTGCTCACTTGAAATCCTTCCCGACTGGCGCGATCGATCTCACCGCAGTTCTCCACCTCCATTGCTTTACGTCTGTCATCCCAACCCAATAGTTCAGCCATTGCGGTGGCTGCCTGATTCAGGACGGGTAAACCGGCGCCTTTGTCAAACCACGCGCGACTACTGCGACGCGCCCAATAATCCTCGAGTCGCAACGCGCCCTCTTTTTGCACCGCCTGCCGCACCTCGGCTTCCACCAGCTCATTGTCGCCAGCACTGCCGGCAAGGCCGGGCGCTTCCGCGCCGTACAAACGCGCGAGCCGTTCCGCCTGAATATCACCAATGCCTGTGAGATCGCTGGCTAGCACGGTTCCACCGCCCCCGGGCAATGGAACCTCAGCCGTGGTACAAGGCTTCGCGGTGAAGTCATGATTCTCGATAACTGTATCGACGATGCGCTCGGCCATGGCGCGGTAGGCCGACAATTTGCCGCCACCCACAGAGAGCAAGCCGCTGGGCGAGGTCCATACCTCGTCCTTGCGCGATAGCTCTTTTGAGGCACGTCCGGAACCATCACCCACCAACGGACGAATACCCGACCACACCGAGACGATGCGATCTGGGGACAGCGTCGCCTCGGGCATCGCCCTCTGAGTGGTAGCCAATAAATAGCTGACATCCTGGTCCGTCACCGGTGGCCAGTACTCGTTTTCCGGGTGGTAGTCGTCGGTGGTGCCGATATAGGTGTACTGCCCCAGCGGCACGGCAAAGATTCGGCGGGCGTCCGGTGTGCGCATGACCACGGTGTTGCGTACGGGCAGATCGGCGTGGTCAAACACCAAATGCACGCCCCTGCTTAGGGCCAGCCTGGGTGGCTGGGGCTGCTCCAAATCGCACACCTGATCAACCCACGGCCCCGCGGCGTTCACCACCGCACGGGCACTGATGTTTAGCTCGCGCGTCTCGCCCGGTAGTGTTGACACTGCATCGATACTGAATGTCTGTTCCTTTCCGATGTTCGTGGCCTTCAGATAGGTTGCAACTGTCGCTCCGTGATCAATCGCAGAGCGCACCGTGGCCACAGTTAGTCGCGAATCATCGGTCAAGAATTCCGGATAGACCACCGCACCATTGAGTCGCGATCGCTCTATAAGAGGCTCTTTTTCAGCGAGCTCGTCTCGTGACCACACCTCGTGATAATCGGCTCGCTCGACACCACCCAGTCGCTCATAGGCCCACAGTGCCGCTCTCAGTATGAGTTTGCTGCGCACGCTGCCGGTGGGAATCACATAGGGGGTTTTCTGCGCGAGATGGGGTGCGATCCGATGTAGCGTGGCGCGCTCAGAGGCGGACTCTTTGACAACCGCCACGTCACCCGCGACCAAATAGCGTAGACCGCCATGAATCATCTTAGAACTGCGGCTCGAGGTGCCGCTGGCCAGATCCTGCGCTTCAATCAACGCGACAGACAAACCCCGCATGGCAGCGTCTCTCGCTACGCCAGCGCCCGTTATCCCGCCGCCGATCACTAACAGATCGAAGCATTGCTCAGAAAACCCCTTTAGCGAGGCGGCGCGATCCGTCTGGTCAAAATCCTGCGTTGTCATAGGCCCCCCAATGTGGCCTTCAATCTACCAGCATCATCAGAGAATAAATGTCTAAAATAGGACATTCTTTTCAACTGAGGTCAATCCATCGTGCCACAGGATCTTCCGACCAAGGAACTGGTTCAATTTCTGGGCAGGCTACCCGTCTTTGAGCGCCTCAATGCCGCGCAACGGACGGCTTTGCTTGACCAGTGCCGATTACATTCGCTCGAACAGCGACAGGTAATGCAGGCCGCAGGTGATCCACATCATCACCTTTGGGTCATCGTCACCGGTGAAATTGCCATGGTGGCCAACTCCGAAGACGGCGACGAGCTGACCCTGGCCATCTTTGGTCCCGGCAGCACGTCTAGCTGGATCGCGCTCTTTCACGATACCCGGGCAGAGCGCAACCTGATCGGTAGCCCACAGAGTCACATTTTGGGGCTACCGCGCAACGTCGCCCTGCAGCTGCTGGAAGATCACCCCGAGCTATACCCCGTTGTACTGAAGATTGAAGCGAATCGCTTTCGAGCGGCGCTCAATTTGCAGCAACATAATCTGGTGAGGGAACGCCCCCGCCGAGTGGCCGGCTTGCTACTCATGCTGCTAGAGATGAGTGGCGAAGGCCGTCAGTCCAACATCATTCGGCTCACGTCACAGCAACTTGCGAAAATGGCGCACTGCTCCAGACAGTCACTGTTTGAAGCGGTCAAAAACCTGACGGAGCATGGCGCTGTCAAACAACGATACGGGGAGATTGAGATCACCGATATCCAAAAGTTGCGGTCTGTGTATCGAGCCGCTCCTCTCTAAGTCCGTCAGGGAGTTGAGCTGGTCAGCTTCTGGCCTGCGCCAGCACCTTCAAGTAGCTGACCGTGCTGCGCAGACAGTTGTCCGGCGACCCAGACGCTGTGAATACCCAAAGGTGGCTCAAAAGGCGCCTCGTAAGAGGCCTGCGCTGCAACGGTGGCGGGATCAAAAATCACGATGTCCGCATCAGCACCCACTTTTATCCGCCCTTTCCGGGCGAAAGCCGGCGCAAAGGCTTCCAGTCGCTGTGCTGGATACAGACTCAGGCGCGCGATCGCGTCACTCAGGGTCAAAAGGCCCTCATCACGGACATACTGACCCAGTATTCGGGTTGAAGTACCCGCACCATTGGGCACCACTTTGCGGTCATAGCTGAGCAACGGCATGGCGTCGCTTGCCACCATCGTATGATGTCGCTCGATGGCACGACGGTTCCAATCCTCGCGGATGTAGTGGTGCATGGTTTGTCCGTCGGGTCGGGTTTCCCGGTAGGTCTGAAAAGTATCCTCTGTCAGCCACTCTCCGGTCTCGGCCCACTGCACATCGGTGTAGTCGATAGCAAAAATCTCACGCCAGTTACGGGAAAATACGTCCGACGAAATCGCAGCCGACCCCGCCGTCCAGGGAAACATTTCGGTCGTGACGTCGACACCACGCGCTCGTGCCGCATCAATTTCGTCGAGCCAGTCATCCACACCGCTCATCGCACTCGCATTGAGATGACAGATATGGGCCGAGGCCCCATATCGTTCTGCCGCCTCAATCACCTCGAGTAAACCCGCCGGATCGCCATCGATACCGCGGCGCACGTGCACAAACACGGGAACCTCGTGGCGCGCCGCAACCGCAAACACCATGTCGCGCTCCGCGGCATCGACTGCACGAGTCATATAATCAAGCAGGAAACCAATACCGAGCCCGCCGGCGGCCAACTCAACCTCCAGCATCTGTTCAATCTGTTGACGTTGAGCGTCCGTGGCTGTTTGAGTAAAAGCCGGCCCGGACATATCGAGCTGGCCCGTTGCAGCCAGCGCTGCCAGCGCTGCTGGGTCTACCACTTGCATACGGATCCAAGCGTGTCCTACCGACGCACCATAGTGCGCCAGGGGTGACTCACCCAACTGTTGGCCAAAACGCGCGATGGGAAACCCGCCCGCTTCAAGTTCCAACACTGTGGTCACGCCATCGAGCAGCTCAAGGCGATACCCCGCTTCTGCCACGCTATGCGAATGAAGATTGATAAAGCCAGGGGCCACGGTCAGTCCCGTAGCGTCAATCACATTGTCTGCCTGGAGTGGCGCTTCACTGACTGCAACGATTTTGCCGGCCCTGATTCCCAGAGAGCGCACTGCATCCAACTGACTCTCTGGATCGATCACTCTGCCGCCGTTGATGGCAACCTCATAGGATTCCGACAGCTGACTGCAAGCCATCAGCGATAACGTTCCGATCACCACCACTTCGGCAAAACCGAGGCGCCTGAACAGCTCGCAGAGTGAAGTTGGGGTCATGCTACCTCGGTTCTCGACTTCTTTTATGGAGGCTTATTACTGTTCCGGCATCGAAGCCCGTGACGGCTTTAAAAGTTAAGCTCAAGGCTGTCCTGTATCTCTAAAGAGGGGTGAGTCGTCAGGAGAAGAAAGGCTTAGGCAGCAAATAATGATCCAACAACATGATCGGGAAGATGGCCATGAGGTAGATGATGGAGAATCGAAACATTTTCATAGCGTCACTGTTTTTCATCGTGCGCAGCAACGTTACCGCTTGATAGATGAAAATACCGCCAAGTGCGGACGCGGCGATCAAATAAATCCAACTACTGAGTCCGGTGGCAACCGGCAGGAGTGAGGCAACAAACAGCATCAGCGTATACAGCAAGCTGTGCACCGCTGTGTAACGGCTGCCGTGGGTTACCGGCAACATGGGGATTTCCACCTTGGCATACTCTTCCTTGCGTGCAATTGCCAGCGCCCAGAAATGGGGCGGCGTCCACGCAAAGATAATCAGCACCAGCAACAGCGCATGACCATCGACCTGATTGGTGACCGCCGTCCAGCCCAACAGCGGCGGCATCGCACCCGCCAACCCACCAATCACAATGTTCTGTGGTGTCGCCCGCTTAAGGTAGAGCGTGTAGATGAAGGCGTAACCCACCAGAGAAGCCAAGGTCAGCCAAGCGGTCAGGGCGTTGACCCACGTCAGCAACACCACCATGCCCAACGACCCAAGAATGAAGGCAAAAATAGCGGCTCCCTGAGAGTCAATCTTGCCTTTCACAATAGGCCGGCCGGAGGTGCGCGACATAATGGCATCGACATGTTGGTCGGCAAGGTGATTGATCGCCGCAGCTGATCCGGCGCAAAGCGCGATGCCCAAACTCGCGAACACCACTGTATCAATCGCCACCACACCCGGCGTGGCCATACACATGCCGACGATGGCAGTGAGGATCATCAACCAGACCACGTTCGGCTTACACAGTTCGTAGTAATCTCGCCAAGTGGCGCGCTCTGTCAGGCTGGTTTCCATTAGCTACTACAACTCGTCACAGTGTCAGATAAATATCGCTCTTCGACCAGTTTACTCGATGCGCCCTCTGGCTGCTCGCTCTCTTTCGTTATCCGCGCCGGCAATATTGACGGACTGAGGGTGCAGTTGTCAGACTGAGCGAGCGAAACCACTAGGGCGGGGTCCGTTGTGAGCACAGTCACGCGGGACAGATTAATGATTGTGGTGCTGGTCACCGCTGCAGCGGTCGGGCTGGCGCTGGCGGGGTCCGGGTATTGGGCGCTGTGGCAGGGTCGAACCGCCTCTGCCGATATCGACATGCCACCGGCTCTGGTTACCTTTCCTGAACGTCGGCCGCTCGCAGAGTTCATTCTGGTTGATGACGAAAAACGCGTCTTCGACCTGAAGTCACTCGAAGCAAAGTGGTCGTTTATTTTCTTCGGCTTCATGTACTGCCCTGACATCTGCCCTACCACCCTTTATGACCTGTCGCAGGTCAAGCGCGAAATGATTGCTCAGGGAGTGAGCGAGCGAGATATTCAATTCGTTTTCATTTCAGTTGATCCTGCGCGAGATAAAGCCGCTCAGATCCAACGCTATGTTCAGTACTTCGACCCCAGTTTCCTCAGCGCCACCGGCTCCATCGGGCAACTCACAAATCTCACTCGTCAATTGGGGGCCCCTTTCAGAGCAGAGCCCGAGACCGCAGAGAACGTTTACGAAGTCACACATTCCAGTGCGGTCTATATCGTTGATCCGCTCGTGCAGTACACCGGCATCATCAGCCCCCCATTTGTCGCTGAAGATGTTGCCAGTCAGTTCTCAGCACTGTTAAAAACTGACCCTGAAACCAGTCGAACAGCTCAAACCATCCCACATCTGAGCCGTTAGGCGCCGCTCGTCTCGGCTCTCAGGCCTGATCGCAACGGCGCCCGGAGCATCACTCTTTCTTATCGGCGTGAACCGTATCGACCCGGCCCGGTACGTCCTTATTGTGATCAACCAGCACATAAGCGAACACGTACATGAACACAGTCAGTAACAAGAACACGATCACATGGGTCGTGTAGTTGGTACCCTCGGTTTTCTGACCACCCATTTCTATTCCCCTTGTCAGAAGTGCTTACCGGCTCACTCAGTGGTGCGGTGACGCCGGTGCAGCAATGATCAATTCTTTCAGGAAGTAAACGCCCCGCTGAAAGAAGGTCCAATCAGCTTCTAGCGAACCAATCGCCACCAACGTTAAAAGAAGCACCGGTGGCACGAGGATGAAATACACCATAGCCAGGCGCTCCCACACCATGTGCATGAACACGGCAATAATGAGTCCGGCTTTGAGCACCATAAAGAATAGGATCAAGAACCATCTCAGATAGCCTTGAACTTGATAGTAGTCCACCGCATACGACATCGCGCTTAATACGAAGAGCAGCGTCCAAATCTTGAAGTAGACCCCCAGCGGGTGCTGGATGGCTTCTTCTTCACGGATGACGGGTTCGTGACCCTCAGCAGTATGATCCATGAGTTACCCCCTACCAGAGATAGAAAAATGCGAAAATAAAGACCCAAACCAAGTCGACGAAGTGCCAGTACAGCCCGAGAATCTCGATCTCCTCGTAGTTACCGCCGCGCTTGGTAAACCAGCCCGGAGTTTGGTGATCAAGGTGTCCTGCCGCCACTTTGTAACAAAAGATAAATAGGAAGATCACGCCAATGGAAACGTGGAATCCATGGAAGCCCGTTACCATGAAAAACACTGATCCGAACTGAGCGGCGCCCATCGGGTTGCCCCAGGGCCGCACCCCTTCTTCAAGAATTAGCTTGCTCCACTCGAACACCTGCATACCGACGAAGGTAGCGCCCAGCACCGCTGTCGCCAGGAGCAACCAGAACGTCACCCACTTGTTCTTGCGATAGCCATAATTCACGGCAAGCGCCATCGTGCCCGACGATGTGATGAGTACGAAGGTCATAATCGCAATCAGAATGAGCGGGATGGGCGCACCACCGAAGCTCAGCGCGAACACCTCGCTGGCACTGGGCCAGGGGTCGAGCGTAGACATCCGCACGGTCATGTAGGACGCCAGAAAGCACCCAAAAATAAACGTGTCGCTGACCAGGAAGATCCACATCATTGCCTTGCCCCAAGGAACCCCCTTGAAGGCGCGTTGATCTGAACTCCAGTCATCAAAGAAGCCCGCTAAACCTGGCTTCAACTCCAGTGAATCCGATGCCATCGTCTCAGTCGACATGGTCTCCTCCCCCGTTTAAATAAAGCCGCAGATCCTGAGCAGGATCTCGAAATTGTTACCCGTGAACAGCAGGCCAAATACCAATAGCCATACACCCAGCAGGTAGTGCCAGTAGAGCGCGCAGTTCGATACGCTGTGCTCCATGGCGCGCGCATTCGATTCGTTAAAGGCGCGACCCGCCGCTCGAGTCAGCGCAACCATGCCGCCCGCCATATGCAGTCCGTGTATACCTGAAATCATGAAAAAGAAGCCGACCGACGGATTGCTAAAGTCACCGAGCACCATCGATGTCAGCTGTTGCCACGCCGCGAGCTGCCCGATCAGGAATAGCACCGTCAATACGCCTGCACCCACCAGCGCGCCGCGTACCCACTGAACCTTATCTGCCCGAGCCCACATTAAAGCGGCCTGAAGGCACAAACTACTCAACAACAACACGCCGGTATTAGCCCATAGCAGGTTAATCTGCGGCGTTGGGCGCCAGTCCTGATACAGCATCCGACCACCGTAGGCGACGATCATCAGCATGAAGAAGATGCTCACCACGCTCAGCAGCACTTTTAATGCGGACCGCCGTGAATTCAGCGCAATCTGTGTGCTCGATAGTGCGGGCGCAATCGGTCCTGTATCCGCGATCCAAGGCTGTTCTGTAAAGATATTGCTCATTGTGCAACCTCAGTCTGGGCGTTACGCGGCGGCACGTTCTGAGGAATGAAGTCTTCCTCAACACCTGGCACGCTGTAGTCATAGGCCCAGCGGTACACGCAGGGCAGCTCCTTGCCGAAATTGCCGTGCCCGGGCGGCGTGGTTTCGGTTTGCCACTCGAGCGAAGTTGCGTTCCATGGATTGCTCGGCGCCTTTTTTCCGTTGAAAGCACTGACAATCAGGTTGTAAAGGAACACGATCTGCGCAGCCCCCACGACCAACGCTGCGATGGTAATGCTGGCATTTACGCTCTGCGCCGAATCAGGCAGGAACGTGGTACCAGTAATCTCAAAATAGCGCCGGGGCACACCCATAATGCCGAGATAGTGCATGGGCAGGAACACCAGGTAAGAGCCCACAAAGGTGACCCAGAAATGGAAGCGGGCCATGCCCTCGTGGTACCAGCGTCCGGTGATCTTGGGATACCAGTGGTAAATCGCACCACAGACCACCATCACCGGTGCCACCGCCATCACCATATGGAAATGCGCCACCACAAAGAGAGTGTCCGAGAGCGGCATGCTGACCGAGGCGTTCCCTAAAAACAGTCCTGTCATACCGCCATTAATGAAGAACAACAGGAAGGCGATAGAAAACAGCATCGGGATGGTCAGATGGATGTTCCCCTGCCATAGCGTGAGCACCCAGTTGTAAACCTTCAGTGCGGTAGGTACCGCGATGATCAGCGTGGTCGTGGCGAAGAAGAAACCAAAGTAAGGGTTCATGCCACTGACATACATGTGGTGAGCCCAAACCACGAAGCTCAGGGCGCCAATAATCACGATTGCCCACACCATCATGCGATAGCCAAAAATATTTTTTCTGGCGTGAATACTGATCAGGTCAGACACGATGCCGAATGCGGGCAAGGCCACAATGTAGACCTCGGGATGACCGAAGAACCAGAACAAGTGCTGGAACAACAGGGGGTTGCCACCCACGTGATCCGCCTCGTTACCCATGGTCATGATAGCGGGCATGAAGAAGCTGGTGCCCAGCAAGACATCCAGCGCCATCATGATGGCGCTCACAAAGAGCGCCGGAAAGGCAAATAGCGCCAGCACCGTCGCGACAAAAATGCCCCACACCGTGAGTGGCATCCGCATCAGCGTCATGCCTCGCGTTCTGGCCTGCAGGATGGTGACCACGTAATTCAGACCGCCCATCGTGAAACCGATGATGAAGACGGCAAGAGAAGCCAGCATCAGCAATATGCCCGCTTCAGAACCCGGGGTACCCGGCAAAATCGCCTGCGGCGGATACAGGGTCCACCCTGCACCGGTCGAGCCGCCTCCGACAAAGAAGCTCGCCGCCAGCAACAGCACCGCCGTGAAGTAGACCCAGAAGCTGATCATATTGAGCCACGGGAACACCATGTCGCGGGCGCCCACCATCAGTGGTATCAGATAGTTACCAAACCCGCCCAAAAACAGCGCAGTGAGAAGGTAGACCACCATGATCATGCCGTGCATGGTTACCGCCTGCAGGTAATAGGCGGGATCAATAAAAGTGAAAGTGTTCGGCCAGGCAAGCTGCAGTCTCATGAACCAGCTGAGGACCAGCGCCACCATGCCGATAGCAATCGCCGTTGCAGCGTACTGGATGGCAATGGTTTTCGCGTCCTGCGAGAACACGTATTTACCCAGCCACGTTTTAGCGTGATACAACTCCATCTCACCCACTTCAGCGGGTCGAACAAAACTAGTCTCGTCGTGTGCAATATGTTCCATCGTAATCTCCGGACTATCTCTGTTGCGCCAGCTGGACCGGCTCTTGTGGATTCTCGAGAGTGCTGATGTAAGCCACCATGTCTTCGATAGCCTGATCGTCCGTCATGGTGTTAGAGACCAGACCCATTTGAAGGCCATACAGATCATCGGCATGGCGGCCACGAATACCATCGCGGAAGTTCTTAATTTGTGAGGCCAGATACCAGTCCTCCAGTCCCGTCAGCGCAGGGGCATTGACAGTCCAGACGCCCTCGCCGGACTTTCCGTGACACTGGGCACAGGTCGACTCATACAGCGCCATAGATTTGCTGGGGTCGCCAGATGCGCTGGGCTCGTAGCGTTCTACTGCGGCGGTCAAGCTTCTCGTGGCGGTGTCATCAAACTCCGCTTGACCTGACAGCGTGCCAATGTAGCTGACGACGTTGTTGATAGCGGCCGCATCGGCCAGCATCATGGCCATGGGTGCCATAGTGCGCCCCCAAGTGTCGTCCTCATGCGTACCGCGAACGCCGCGCTTGAAGTGCCTTAGCTGGCGCTTCATATACTCACTGTCCATGCCCGCCAGCCGCGGTGCATGCAATGCTTTATTGCCCTCGGCATTCGCACCGTGGCAAGAACTGCAGACTGCATAGCCCGCCTGCCCGGCCACCAGATCTGTACTCAATTCAGCTTGAGTTTCAGCAAAGGTCGGCTGATCTGCGAGCCAAGTCGCATAACTTTCGTCGCTGTCGACGATGACCCTACCGCGCATAGCGTAGTGACCTACGCCGCATAACTCCTCACACAGCAGGTCATAGCTACCCGTCTCAGTGGGCTCAGCCCAGATATACGACACCTGACCGGGAACGAAGTCCATCTTCACGCGGAATTGGGGGACGGTGAAGTTGTGAAGCACGTCTGTTGATCTGAGTAGGAAGGTCACTGGCTGGTCGACTTTAAGGTGCAAGACGGGGTCATAAACGATCACGTCGTCTTGCCCAAAGGGATCAGACGGATCGATGCCCAGCGGGTTATCTTCTGTCGTGTGGCTCACCGCCACCGCTCCCAGCCGGCCATCTTCTCCAGGCAGCCGATAAGACCAATTCCATTGGCGCGCCAGCACTTCGAGCTCCATCGCATCGTCCGGCGGCGTGACAACGTCTTTCCAGACGAAGAGACCGGGCGCCAGCATCGCGGCGACAGCGACCGTGGTCAAAATGGTCAGCCAGCTCTCCATCTTGACGCTTTCCGGTTCATATTCCGCGCGCCTGCCTTCCTTGTTTCTGAACTTGATAATGCAGTAAGCAATAAAGACGTTACACAGCACGAACCCCAGCCCCGTGACGACAAACGTCAGCGTGACGGTGTCGTCCATCGAGGACCAGTTAGACGCTATTGGTGTGAAATACCACGGACTGAGGAAGTGGAATACCACGGTCCCCAATACCAAGACGAGCAATACGATTGCAGCAAACATAGTTTATCTCTCGCACCCAGTGCAAAAAATGGGCACCAACGCCCCCCCAGTACGCGACCATCAGAGTAAGAAACTACCGCTTACCGCATTCTTCTCGTGATGTGCCGATACTCCCTATTGGTGGCTGTACTTTGCAGCCGCGTTATTGTTGTTGTTTGTTCGGACGGCCCTGAAAAATCAGCGCCCAGTTCCTGAACTTCTCCCAATTGCGAAGCAGCCACATCAGCGCCCGGGTATGTGTTACCTCGGTGCCGGCTCGCTCGAGTTTGGGATGTTGTTTTAAAACTTTTTTCAGTTTTTTCTGGTCTTCCCGATCGGTTTCTACAAACAGCACGTGGCGGCCTTGCGCCAATGCTTTTTCAAATCGGGTGAAGTGAACGTTCGGTGCCTGCATGCCGATAAAACCGGCCTCCCAGGTCGCAAAACCGAAGCCAATAATCGCGAGGAAGATAAAGGGGGTCCAGCCCACTTGCGCCGCAATGCCTGAAAAATGGGCAACCAGCAGGATCAAGCCCGCCACCGCTGCGCCAAGAACCGCGCCAATTTCACCCGAGTGGATGACATCTGTTTTCAGGAAACTGGCAACGCGATTCACGTCGTGGTTGTCGAGACCGACGTCATCATTGCTAAGCAAATAGATCTGAGGACGGGCTATGCCGCCTGCTTCGAGGTCGTGCTCAATCTGTTCTAAGTCGTCCAGATCGTCACTGATGTAGTAGAAGCGCTTCATGAGCCCTCCTTTTTCTATTTATTATCGTTATGTCCTCGACGACGCCCTTTGGGTCTTCCGTCGAAGCAGTTCTCTCTACCCGGCCTCTTTGTGCCGTGTTGCCTTGTTTTAGGCGTCGAAAGAACTCCCCGTTCTCCCGAGTATAGACCCCTCGTTTCGAGAAAGAAAGCGCGGCTATTTGTTGGTACTGCGAAGTCTTGGTCACCGGTGACTGGCCACCTTTGAAAGGAGCGTTCACCGGCATGAACAGCCTCGAGCGAATGGCTTAAGCGTGCACCAGTGGATCACCTAGTGGACAAGAACGGCTCGCGAAGTGCAGGGCGTATTCATGAACTCAAGCCTCGACCAAGGGCGCCTTTTCAAGAAATTGGCTGAGTGGATCAAGCAAGTAGTCGCCGAAGGGCTGAATTTCGCGATATCCCAATGACCGATAGAGCGCGTCGGCTTCGGGTTGATAGATGCCCATTTCCAGGCGCGCACAGAAAATACCTTGAGCCACAATTTCTGATTCGATGGCAGCCATCAGTTGCTTGGCAAGACCCGACCCCCGCTGAGTTTCGGCTACGTAAAGCCGCTTGATTTCGGCGTAGGCCTCGTCGCGGTAATATCGAGCAGCGACGCAACCAACGCATTCGTCGGCCACCCGAGAGTCGGCCCTGCCATCTGCGGTGCGGTGCCCGATATCGGATGCATCAGTCGACAACTCGGTAGACAACTCAGTAGACAAAAAAGCGCCGATGAAAGCGGCATCGCCGGTCCTCAGGCTCTCGCTACTGACGAGGTGATTGCTCTCTGCGGGATACAAAGACGCCATATACTCATCGGAGAGCACCAATAAATGATCAGCCTCTCCGCCTCTGATGGGCGACAGGGTAATCCTCACAACACTCGCCCTGCGGCATGCGTCGCGAACGCAATATCTCGTAACACCAACTTCAACCCTCCCCCAGTAGCCCACCCGATCGCAGGAGCCCCAGAGCCAATACAAACATGACACAGGCAATGGCGGCATCGATAATACGCCACGAGCGATTGGTACCTATCAGAGGCGATAGTGCGCGTGCACCAACTGCCAACAACGAGAAAAAAGTGAGGCTAGCCATGACTGCACCGACGCCAAATGCAATCTTTTCAGCACCGTTATATTGGAGTGACAGTGTCCCTAAGAGCACCACGGTGTCCAAATACACGTGAGGGTTGCCAAAAGTCAGCAGCGCAGCCACGCCTAAGGTACCGCCCAACCCTTGATCACGCCCCTCTGCGGCTTGCATCCCTGACTCGCCCCGCCAGGCGTCTTGCAACCGCTGCAGACCATATACGCCCAGCCACAACGCCGCGAGACCGAACAGCAGCCCCGAATGCTGCTCAGCAAAATCGCTGAAAAACCA
>Ga0181607_10001105_pt1 | contig 24287 bp, 23 predicted proteins | sample 041ome_9_FD_132420 | JGI IMG/M metagenome (GOLD analysis project Ga0181607, IMG submission 132420) | Coastal salt marsh microbial communities from the Groves Creek Marsh, Skidaway Island, Georgia - 041413US metaG (megahit assembly) | ecosystem: Environmental > Aquatic > Marine > Intertidal zone...
ATGGCCGAAAGCGGCCCCTTTGATCTGGTGCTGTTGGATTACACCATGCCCGGCATGAGCCTGCCCGCAGGCTTAGCACGCGCCATAAAAGCCAATGCACAGCAGCCTGTGGCCTTGCTGTCTGGCACGGCCCCACCCGAGGTGGCGCGCCGCGCCTTGGCGGCGGGGGCCTGCGGGTTTGTGCCAAAAACCATAGGGCCCGAATGCATGATTGCCGCCATCGCACAAATGATCGCGGGCGAAATCTTTCGCCCCGATGATTTCTTCGCGCCCGAGGCCGGCACCCGCGGCCCTGCAACGGGGCTGACACCGCGCGAAACCGATGTGCTGCGTGGCATCAGTGCCGGTCAATCCAACAAGGAAATCGCCCGCAATCTGGACATTCAGGAAGTGACGATCAAGCTGCATGTGAAAACGATTTGCCGCAAGCTACAGGCGCGCAACCGCACCCATGCCGCGATGCTGGCGCGCGATCAGGCGCTGCTGTAACCCCCCCGCGCCATAAAAAAGGCCCCGCCACCGCAGTGACAGGGCCCTTGATCTGCCTGATGCGCCAGCCCCGGCTTAGCGGCCGCGGCGGCCACCGCGGCGGCCACCGGCTGCGCGGCCATCCCCACCCGAACCCGCGGGCTTGTTAAAGCGGATCCATTCCGCCCCGCCCTCGTCGTTGTTGGTTAGGAAGTTTGCGGCGCGGATGGCCTCCATTTCCTTGCCCGGGCGCGGTTTGGTCGAGCCAAGGCCAAAAAGGTTGACGAAGGTTTCGTCGTCCATATCGGCGGGCAAGATGATGCCGGCTGCCTCGATCAGGGCTTTCTTTTCTACAATCGCCTTGGGGCCAACCGGCAGGGCCACCGGGTTCATGATGGCGCTGGTCATGCCCGCGCCCATGGCCATCGGCAGGAAGGCATTGTTGATGCCATGGCGGTTGGGCAGGCCAAAGCTGATGTTGGAGGCGCCACAGGTGGTGTTCACCCCCAGCTCTTCGCGCAAGCGCCGCACCAGCGTGAACACCTGCAGCCCCGCAGTGCCCATGGCGCCAATCGGCATCACCAGCGGGTCAACCACGATATCGTGGGCGGGAATGCCGAAATCAGCGGCGCGTTCGACGATTTTCTTTGCCACGGCAAAACGCACATCGGGGTCTTCGGAAATGCCGGTGTCGTCGTTGGAAATGGCCACGACGGGGACGTTGTATTTTTTCACCAAGGGCAGCACCAGTTCCAGCCGCTCTTCTTCGCCGGTGACCGAATTCAACAGAGGGCGGCCCTGTGCGGCGGCAAGCCCCGCCTCCAGCGCGCCAGGCACCGAGCTGTCGATACACAGCGGCACATCGACCACGGCCTGCACCGTTTCCACCAGCTGTTTCATCAGCGTGGGTTCGACAAAGTTGTTATCGGCATAGCGCGGGTCTTCGGCCATTTTGCCCGAAAATACCGCGCCGGAATTGATGTCTAGCACCGTGGCACCAGCGGCCACTTGCGCCAAGGCATCGGCCTCGACGCGGTTAAAATCGCCGCGCTCTAGCTCTTCGTTCAAAATTTTACGGCCCGTCGGGTTGATCCGCTCGCCGATCACGCAGAACGGCTGGTCAAAGCCGATGATGGCTGTTTTCGTTTTCGATTCAACGATAGTGCGGGTCATAATCTATCTTATCCTTGGCTTTGAGATGCCGGCACGCCCGAGGCGCCGCCGTTGTCGGTTGCCCATTGGGCGTTGGTTTTGATGCCGCCCAGCGGGAAGAAATGCACATGCTCGATGTTGAAATCGGGGTTGGCGGCCTTGTGCGCGGCCAAAGCGGCGACAACATCGGTGGGCTCGTAGGGCAAAAGCAGCTTCGAGACATCCATCGCGCGCTTTTGCAGCACCTTCAGCGAGGGGCCAACACCGCAAGCGATGGCAAATTTGATCAGCGTTTGCAGCTTTGCCGGGCCCGCAATACCGATGTGAATGGGCAGATCCACGCCTGCCGCCTTCAACCCGTTGGCCCATTCGATAATCGGCGCTGCATCGAAGGCAAATTGCGTGGCCAGCGCCATTTTTGCGTCGCTCGTTTCGGAAAACTTTTGCTTCCATTGCAACGCGGCATCCACATTGCGGGTGCTGCCATCGGGATCGATGTCTTTGTTGCCTTCGGGGTGGCCCGCCACGTGCAGCCGCTCGAACCCCGCTTTGCCAAACAGGCCGGTTTCCAACAGCTGGATCGAGCTGTCAAAATCGCCATGCGGGGTGGTTACGCCACCGGCCAGCAAAAGCGCCTGTTTTACATCCGCCTCGCCCTGATACATGGCGATCCAGTTTTCCAGCGTTGCCGCGTCTTTGATAATACGCGCAGGAAAATGCGGCATAACGGGATAGCCTTCGGCGTTCAGCCGCTTGGCCGTGGCCACCATATCCTCGATCGGGGTGCCCTCGATATGCGCGATATAGACCCGGGTGCCCACGGGCAGGATATCGCGGAAGCTTTCCACTTTTTCAGCTGTGCGCGGCATCACTTCGATCGAATAGCCGTTCAGAAAGGCCTCGACTTGGGTATTTACCGGCTTTGCAGCCTCTTCACGCTTTCTGAAATTCAGCAACGCCATCGCGGCCTCCCATAGTTTTGCGGGCGTCATGCCCAACCATCATTCGCAATCAAGGCTTTGATGCGCTCTTGATCAAATTCTGCCTCAAGGCGCGCGGCCTCGGATAGGGCGATCTCGTCGGGGTCGCCTTCTACGGTATAGGGGGCGGCTTTGCGCCATTCGGCCAAATAGGCATCGGTGTCGGATGCGCCCACCTTCATGGCGGCGCGGTCGATGGCCTGCTCGAACCGCTCGGCCAGCTGCTTTTTGGCGCCGCGGCGCCCTTTGCCAACGATCACCTGTGCCGGGATGTCGCGCCAGTAAACGATTGTGACTTCGGGCATTGCCTTGATTCCCCTTGTTCCGTGGGTTGCTTGTATGACAGTCAATTTGCGACACGAGGCCGGTTTTCGACATCTGGCCCGCATCCAGCGACCTATTCGCAATAGCGCATCTTCCCCAAGCACGGCCATGGGGTGGCCCATGAAAAATCGCAAAGAAGATCATGAGCCGCGCGCGTGGCGCTTGCGCGGGGCGGTCATTGGCCATAACTTGGGGGTAACTCGAAATGGAGGGCGTGAAAAATGGCGCCCAAGCGTCCCAAAGGTGCGGGCGCGTTCCCAAAAGCGGTCGAAAGCCCCGCGCCAAATTCGCCCGATCCAGCCGAGCTGTATGCCGCGCTGGATTTGGGCACCAACAGTTGCCGCATGCTGATTGCCCAGCCCAAGGGCAGCCAGTTTCATGTGGTGGATAGCTTTTCCAAATCGGTGCAGCTGGGTGCCGGTTTGGAACAAAGCGGCCGCCTAAGCCGGGCCTCGATGGGGCGCACGGTGCAGGCGCTACGCATCTGCCAACAAAAACTGCGCCGCCATAAGGTGAAGCGTATGCGCCTTGTGGCGACCGAGGCCTGCCGCCGCGCCAAGAATGCCGCCGAATTCATCCGCCAAGTCAAACGCGACACTGGCCTGCAGCTGGAAATCATCCAGCCCGAAGAAGAGGCGCGCTTGGCAGTGATTTCTTGTGCGCCTTTGGTGTCTACCCGCACCGAACAGCTGTTGGTGGTGGATATTGGCGGCGGCTCGACCGAATTGGTGTGGATCGATCTCAGCTCGGTGCCAAACCGCGAACGCCCGCGCGCCATCATGCGTTTGCACGCCGGGTTTCACACCGTGGGCAGCCCCTTTCCCGCCGCAAAAGTGGTGGATTGGATCAGCGTGCCCTTGGGGGTTGCCACGCTGCGCGACCAATTCGACGATGTCGATGACGACGCCGCGCGCTTTGCCTTGATGAGCTGGTTTTTCGAAGAAAACCTAGCCGAATTCGCCCCTTACAAGAACGAACAAGCCCGCGAGGGGTTTCAGATCATCGGCACCAGCGGCACCGTCACAACCGTGGCCGCCAGCCATTTGGGGCTAAAACGCTATGATCGCACCAAGGTAGACGGGCTGCGCATGAGCAGCGATCAAATAAATGCGGTGATCAACTCTTACCTTTCGCTTGGCCCCATAGGCCGCCAACGCGACCCGCGCATCGGCCAAGACCGCCATGCATTGATCATGTCTGGCGCGGCGATTTTGCAGGCGTTGTTGCGGCTGTGGCCCACCGACCGGCTGAGCGTGGCCGATCGTGGCCTGCGCGAGGGGCTGCTTTATGCGCAAATGTCAGCCGATGGCGTATTGGAAGACGCGCCCTATTAGGCAAATATCAGGCAAAGGGCACGGTTTGGCCCTAGCCATTTGCGCAAGCCTACGCCGCACGCTATGGCAGGGCAAAGCCCAAGAAGGCACAAGGAACACGGCAATGGCCAAAACACCCACCGGCAAAAACACATCAGGGCGCGGCCAACGCGACCTGAAGGTGAATGTCAAAACTGCCCGCGGGCGCAAACTGTCCTCGACCCGCTGGCTGCAACGCCAGTTGAACGACCCCTACGTGGCGCGGGCGCGCAAAGAGGGGTATCGCGGGCGTGCGGCGTTCAAGATCATGGAACTGGATGACAAGTTCCGGTTTCTTGTGCCGGGCGCGCGCGTGGTGGATTTGGGCTGCGCACCGGGGGGCTGGTGCCAGGTGGCGGTCAAGCGGGTCAATGCTTTGGGTGAAAAACAGGGCAAGGCGGTGGGGCGTATCATCGGCGTCGATCTGCAAGAGATTGAACCGATCGCTGGCTGCGAGCTGCACCAACTGGATTTCTTGGCCGATGATGCCGATACATTGGTAAAAAACTGGCTGGGCGGCCCGGCCGATGTGGTGATGTCTGATATGGCGGCGTCCTCGTCCGGGCATAAGCAAACCGATCACTTGCGCATCATCGCGCTTTGCGAGGCGGCGGCCTATTTTGCCTTTGATGTGCTTGAAGAGGGCGGAACATTCGTGGCCAAGGTGTTGGCAGGCGGCGCCGAGGGCGAGCTGCAAAAGCTGCTGAAAAACAAGTTCAACAAGGTGGTCAACGTCAAACCCCCCTCTAGCCGGGCGGATAGTTCGGAAAAATTTGTCATCGCAACGGGTTTTCGCGGCTAGGCCAGCAATTGCCAAGACGCTGGCGCGGCGTACTGTCTAAGTCAGGCGAATCAAACAAAAACAAAGGTGCCCGATGTTCAGCCCAGACCTACTTGCCGAAATCCGCAGCCGCTTTGCCCATGTCGAGAGCTGCCCGTTCGAGGGGCCGCGGGTGTTTTTCGAAAACGCCGGCGGCGCGCTGACGCTGAATTCGGTGGTGGACACCAGCACCAAATTCGCCGCGATCCCCGACAACCAAGGCCGCGACAACCCTGCCAGCCGGGCCTTGATGGATATCATCGCCAAGGCGCGCGCCGATATGGCCGAATTTATGAATGCCCCGGGTGGGCAGGTGATTGTGGGCGAAAGCGGCACCGAGATGCTGTTTCGGATGATCCGGGCCGCCTGCATGGCCGCGCCCGCAGGCCCGGTGATTGGCAGCACGTTGGAACACCCCGCCTCGCGCAGCGCGGCGGTGCTTTGGGCCGAACATTCCGGGCGCAGCTATATCTCGGTGCCCCATAACAATGCCACGGGCTGTGTCACCGCCGACGATTACCGCCCCCATCTGCGCCCCGATCTGGCGGTTGCCACCATTTTGCACACCTCGCCGGTGACGGGTATGGGGGTGGATGTGGCCGCGATTTCTGCCGCAATTCGGGCCGTGGCGCCGGAATGTTTGATTATTGTCGATGGTATCCAGCACGCCGCCCATGGGGGCATTGACCTGCGTGCGCTGGGCGTCGATGGCTATGCGATCTCGCCCTATAAGATGTTTTCGCGCCATGGCTATGGGGTGGCATGGCTGTCTGACCGGCTGCGCCATCTGCCCCATGATGCGCTGCTGGGGGGCCCTGCGGAGAATTGGGAATTTGGCACCCGCGACACTGGCGCCTATGCCACGCTGAGCGATGTGGTTGGCTATCTGGAATGGCTGGGCGCCCAGATCAGCCCCGCCGCAGACCGCCGCGCGCGCTTTGATGCGGCAGCACAGGCCATTCACGCCCACGAGGCGGCGCTGTGCCACGCCATGTTGCATGGCACGGGCAACCTAAAGGGGCTGGCCGAATTGCCGGGCGTGGAAATCGTAGGCGGCGTCGAGAACCCCGCGCGCGAGGGGTTGGTTTCGTTTTGGATCAGCGGGCGCCCCTCGCCCGAGGTGGTCGAGGCGCTGCGCAGCCGCGGCATCCGCACCCATACCCGCAAGGCCGACCATTATTCAGGCAATGTTTTGGCCCCGCTTGGGCAAGACGATTGTATCCGCGTCTCTATGTGCCACTACAACAGCCCCGCCGAGGTCGCGCAGTTTTTGCACGCGATGCAGGAAATCGCAGCGCCCGCCTAAACGCCCCCGAGTCACCCCAGCCGCGGCGGTAATTTTGCCCCGCCCGGCTGGGCAGATTATTTTACCAATCGAAACAATCTTATTTGATGCGCGCTAACTGTTTGCGCTGACACGATTGTGCGCCCACGGCTATCGCCGGGGTTCGGCGCGGGCATGGCCTGACGCAACGTCATTCATGCCATTGATGAATAATGAAATTTACACCGTTTGGACGATTTTTTGACACAAATTCGGCCTTGTCTGGAAAAATCTTTACAGAAATATTGTGAGTTTTCTGATTATTGTTCAATAATTTTACGAAATCCCTATTGTGACACAAGGACTGAAGAGGGCGCTACCGCACAAGCGGAATGGAGGGGCGCCCTTGGTCAGAGGGAGAGACACCGATGTCATCCACTGAAACGGGCGCTACATATGCACCTTCTGCGGCTTTTGCAGCAAACGCCCATGTCGATAGTGCTGGGTACGCTGAAATGTATCGTCAGTCGGTCGAACAGCCCGACGTATTCTGGGCCGAGCACGGACACCGGATTGACTGGATCAAACCCTTTACCAAGGTGAAAAACGTCAATTACGACTATGGCAACGTAGATATCCGCTGGTTTGAAGATGGCACGCTGAACGTTGCAGCCAACTGCATCGACCGCCACTTGGTGGACCGTGCCGATCAAACCGCCATCATCTTTGAACCCGATGATCCCAACGAAGCAGCACAGCACATCACCTACCGTGATCTGTTTGAAAACGTAAACCGCTTTGCCAACGTGCTAAAGGGCCTTGGCGTGGGCAAAGGCGACCGCGTGGTGCTGTATCTGCCGATGGTGCCCGAAGCCGCCTATGCCATGCTGGCCTGCGCGCGCATTGGCGCCATCCACTCTATTGTTTTTGCAGGGTTCTCCCCCGATGCTTTGGGCGCGCGCATCAACGGTTGCCATGCCAAGCTGGTAATCACCGCCGACGAAGCCCCCCGTGGTGGCCGCAAAACCCCGCTGAAATCGAACACCGATGCCGCCCTGCTGCATTGCGACGAGGGCGTGAAATGCCTTGTGGTCAAGCGCACCGGCGGCCAAACCAGCTGGACCGAAGGCCGCGACTTTGACTACAACGCCTTGGCCGCCAAAGCCTCTAGCTATTGCACCCCGACCGAAGTTGGCGCCGAAGACCCGCTGTTCATTTTGTACACCTCCGGCTCGACAGGTCAGCCCAAGGGCGTGGTGCACACATCGGGTGGCTATCTGGTTTATGCCGCGATGACGCATCAATACACCTTTGATTATCACGATGGTGATATCTTCTGGTGCACCGCCGATGTGGGCTGGGTGACAGGCCACAGCTATATCGTTTACGGGCCGCTGGCCAATGGCGCCACCACGATCATGTTCGAAGGCGTGCCCACCTACCCCGATGCCGGGCGTTTCTGGGCGGTATGTGAAAAACACAAAGTAAACCAGTTCTACACCGCCCCCACCGCCATTCGCGCGCTGATGGGTCAAGGCAATGAATTTGTTGAAAAATACGACCTGTCCAGCCTGAAACTTCTGGGCACCGTGGGCGAACCGATCAACCCCGAAGCGTGGAACTGGTATAACGACGTGGTTGGCAAAGGCACCTGCCCCATCGTGGATACATGGTGGCAAACCGAAACCGGTGGCCACCTCATCACGCCGCTGCCGGGGGCTGTGGCCACCAAGCCCGGCTCGGCCACCTTGCCCTTCTTTGGCGTGGTGCCCGTGATCCTAGAGCCGGAATCGGGCAAGGAAATCACCGATACCGCCGCCGAGGGCGTGTTGTGCCTAAAAGACAGCTGGCCCGGCCAGATGCGCACCGTTTGGGGCGATCACGAGCGGTTTCAGCAGACCTATTTCCAGCAATATAAGGGCTATTACTTCTCGGGTGATGGCTGCCGCCGCGACGCGGATGGCTATTACTGGATCACCGGGCGCGTCGATGACGTGATCAACGTGTCGGGCCACCGGATGGGCACCGCCGAGGTGGAAAGCGCGCTTGTGGCCCATGCCAAAGTGGCCGAAGCCGCCGTTGTGGGCTACCCGCATGAAATCAAGGGCCAAGGCATCTATGCCTATGTCACCTTGATGAATGGGGTCGAACCCACCGACGCCCTGCGCAAAGAGCTGGAAACATGGGTGCGCACCGAAATTGGCCCCATTGCCAAGCCTGACCTGATCCAATGGGCCCCCGGCCTGCCCAAAACCCGTTCGGGTAAGATCATGCGCCGCATCCTGCGCAAAATCGCCGAAAACGATTTTGGCGCGCTGGGTGACACATCGACCTTGGCAGATCCTGCCGTGGTGGATGAGTTGATCGAAAACCGCATGACCCGCGTCTAAGATCATGTGCGCCGAGATTGCAGCACAGGCTGCACCCGTTCTTATCCTTCTCGGCCCTCCGGGCGCCGGGAAGGGCACGCAAGCGCGACTGCTGCAAGAGGCCCATGGCTATGTGCAGCTGTCTACCGGGGATTTGCTGCGCGAGGCGGTGGCCAATGGCACCGCCGCGGGCCAAGCGGCCAAAGCCGTGATGGCAGCAGGCGGTCTGGTCAGCGACGATATCGTCATTGCCATTCTCAGCGAGCGGCTAGATCAGCCCGACACCGCGCAAGGCGTCATCCTTGATGGGTTTCCACGCACAACCGTTCAGGCGCAAGCGCTGGACCAGCTGTTGCAAACCCGTGGCCAGCGGATCAACGCCGCCATCAGCCTAGAGGTAGACGACGCGCAGATGGTCACGCGCATTTCCGGCCGCTTCACCTGCGGCGGTTGCGGCGAGGGCTATCACGACCAGTTCAAAGCACCGGCCACACAGGGCCAGTGCGACAAATGCGGCGGCACGGATTTCAAACGCCGGGCCGACGACAATGCCGAAACCGTAGGAAGCCGCCTTGCGGCCTATCATGCGCAGACGGCTCCGTTGATCAGCTATTATGAGGGCAAGGGTGTGTTGTCTGGCGTAGATGCGATGGGTGACATCGCAGCTATTCAGGCATCACTGGCCAACATCATCAGCCGCGCAACGGCATAAGGGGAAGCCGTATCCAACAACTGGTACGGTTTGGAGACACTTGGAAGGGAGTGTAATAACATGGCAGACAAATCGTCTTCCAACGCCTACTGGGCGGCCAATGTGCGGGTCATTCTCATATCGCTGGTGATATGGTTTGTCTTCTCATATGGCACCGGAATTATCTTGCGCCCTGCCCTATCTGGCATCGCCATCGGCGGCACCGATCTGGGCTTTTGGTTTGCACAGCAAGGATCCATCTTGGTCTTTATTGTGCTCATTTTCTTCTACGCTTGGCGGATGAACAAAATCGACGCCGAACATGGCGTTGACGAGTAAGGACAAGGGACACACAATATGGATCAGTATACTCTGAACCTACTCTTTGTGGGCGCGTCTTTTGCGCTTTACATCGGTATCGCGATCTGGGCCCGCGCCGGCTCGACCGCTGAATTCTATGCCGCGGGCCAGGGTGTGAACCCTGTGCTGAACGGCATGGCCACCGCGGCCGACTGGATGTCGGCGGCGTCGTTTATCTCGATGGCGGGTCTGATTGCCTTTGTGGGCTACGGCAACTCGACCTTCTTGATGGGCTGGACGGGCGGTTATGTGCTGCTGGCACTGCTGCTGGCGCCTTATCTGCGCAAATTCGGCAAATTCACCGTGCCGCAGTTCATTGGCGACCGTTTCTACAGCCAATCTGCGCGCCTGATCGCCGTTATCTCGCTGATCGTCATTTCGGTGACCTACGTGATTGGCCAGATGTCGGGTGCAGGCGTGGCCTTCTCGCGCTTTTTGGAAGTGCAGAACTCGACCGGCCTTTATATCGCCTCGGGCGTGGTGTTTTGCTACGCGGTTCTGGGCGGGATGAAGGGCATCACCTACACGCAGGTGGCCCAATATTGCGTGCTGATCATCGCCTATACCATTCCGGCGGTGTTCATCTCGTTGCAGCTGACGGGCAACCCGATCCCGGGGCTGGGCCTGTTCTCGACCCACCAAGACTCGGGCCTGCCGCTGTTGGTGAAACTGGACGGCCTGCTGACCGAGCTGGGCTTTAACGACTATACCACGCTGCACAGCTCGACCTTCAACATGTTCCTGTTCACCCTGTCGCTGATGATCGGCACCGCCGGTCTGCCGCATGTGATCATCCGCTTCTTCACCGTTCCCAAGGTGGCAGATGCGCGCTGGTCGGCAGGTTGGGCGCTGGTGTTCATTGCGCTGCTGTATCTGACGGCCCCCGCCGTGGGTGCCATGGCACGCCTGAACATCATGACCACGATGTGGCCAAACGCCACTGCGGGCCAAGCCCTGGACGGCGACGCGCTGGCCATGGCAGACCGCCCACAGTGGATGGAAAACTGGGAAAAAACCGGTCTGTTGAAGTTTGAGGACAAAAACGGCGACGGCAAGTTGCAGTATTACAACGACGCCAACCCGAAAATGCAGGAAATCGCAGCTGAAAAGGGCTGGCAAGGCAACGAGCTGGTCACCTTCAACCGCGACATTCTGGTTCTGGCAAACCCTGAAATCGCACAGCTTCCGGGCTGGGTGATCGCGCTGATCGCAGCGGGCGGCTTGGCTGCTGCGCTGTCCACCGCGGCGGGCCTGCTGCTGGCCATTTCTTCGGCCGTATCGCATGACCTGATCAAAGAGTTCCTGAACCCCGGCATCTCGGAAAAGGGCGAATTGCTGGCGGCGCGTATCTCGATGGCGGGTGCCATTGCGGTGGCCACCTATCTGGGTCTGAACCCCCCGGGCTTTGCGGCACAAACCGTGGCACTGGCCTTTGGTTTGGCGGCAGCCACGATCTTCCCGGCGCTGATGATGGGCATCTTCTCGAAGCGCATCAACTCGATTGGGGCGACCTTGGGCATGCTGACAGGTCTGGTTGTGACGTGTCTGTATCTGTTCACCTATCTGGGTTGGTTCTTCGTCAAGGGCACCAACATGCTGGATAACGTGCCGGCAAACTACCTGTTTGGCATTCCGCCCACCGCCTTTGGGCCGATTGGCGCGCTGCTGAACTTTGTGGTGGCCTATGTCGTGTCGAGCATGACCAAAGAACCCCCGCAGGAAGTACAGGATCTGGTTGAATCCATCCGTGTTCCCCGCGGCGCAGGGGCTGCAACGGGCCACTAATGGCCCAAGGCGCGGCGCCCTGCGGCACTGCGCCATTTGAAATCCTGTCCCGCCCGGGCAAGCCTTGGGCGGGACAATTTTTTCTAGGGCTTAAATGATGCCACTTTCTGATGATCAGTTGCTGCTGTTTTTACGCTCGGTGCATCCCTACGATACGCTGAGCGCGGAAAAACTGGCGCAATTGGCCGAACAAATTCAACAACAGCGCCTGCCAGCAGGCCACCAGATATACCAGATCGGCACGCCCTTGCAGGGGCTGTACCTGATCCATGATGGCGCAGTGGAAATCACCGATGCCCATGGCGCAACCGTCAGCGTGCTGGGCTTGCGCAACAGTTTTGGCGAACGTGGTCTGTTGCGCGATGGGCGGGCGGCAACCACCGCGCGCACCACCGCCCCCAGTTTGCTGCTGATGCTGCCCGCCGCCGCGTTTCAAGCGCTGATTCATGCGCAACCGCCCATCAAACGGTTCTTTTCGCGCGGCCAAACGGCGCGCACCCGCCAAGACAGCAGCGCTGGCACAAATACGCTGGCCACGGTGCGGGTTGATCAATTGATGGCGCGCAACCCGCAAACCTGTGCCCCCAGCGACACGGTGCAAAGCGCCGCACAGCGCATGCATGCAGCGCGCATTTCGTCGCTATGTGTGGAAGAGAACGGGCAGCTATGCGGCATTGTCACGCTGCGCGATCTATCGGGAAAGGTTGTGGCCAAGGCCCTGCCCGGCACCACCCCGGTGGCCGAGGTGATGACGTCGAACCCCCTGCACCTGCCCGCACAGGCCATCGGCTCGGATGTGCTGCACGCGATGATGGAGCATCGCATCGGCCATATCCCGATTGTCCAAGATGGCCAATTGGTGGGCATAGTGACCCAAACAGACCTTACCCGCCACCAAGCGCTGTCATCGGCGGAACTGGTGGGCGACATCGCCAAAGCAGACACAGCCAGTGCCATGGCGGCAGCAACCGCCCGCATTCCCGCCCTTTTGGCGCAGTTGGTGGCCGGTGGCAGCCCGCATCAGGTGGTGACACGCCTGATCACCGATATCGCAGATACCGCAACGCGGCGCTTGTTAACCTTGGCCGAGGCCCAGCTGGGCCCACCGCCTGTGCCCTATCTGTGGCTGGCCTGCGGATCACAGGGGCGCCAAGAGCAAACCGGCGTCAGCGACCAAGACAATTGCCTGTTGCTGGATGATGCTGCCACCCCGGAAATGATGCCCTATTTCGCCGATCTGGCGCAGGTCGTCTGCGATGGGCTAGACGCGGCAGGCTATTTCTATTGCCCCGGCGAAATGATGGCCACCAACCCCGAATGGTGCCAACCTTTGCGGGTGTGGCGGGGGTATTTTGCCTCGTGGATCGCCAAGCCCGACCCGATGGCGCAGATGCTGGCCTCGGTGATGTTTGATCTGCGCCCGATCGGTGGGCATATGCCCTTGTTTGAACAGTTGCAGGGCGAAACACTGGCCGAGGCGGGCAAAAATTCGATCTTTGTGGCCCATATGATCGCCAATTCGCTGAAACATACGCCGCCCTTGGGCCTGTTTCGCGGCTTTGCCACCCTGCGCAGCGGCGAGCATAAAGACCACCTAGACCTAAAGCATAACGGCGTGGTGCCGGTGGTGGATTTGGGCCGCATCTATGCGCTGCAGGGGGGATTGGCCTCGGTCAACACCCGTGCCCGGCTGCAGGCGGCGCAGGCGGCGGGGCTGCTCAGCCAATCGGGGGCGCGCGATTTGCTGGATGCCTATGACTTGATCGCGGAAACCCGTCTGGCCCATCAGGCCCAGCAGGTGCGCGCCGGGCAAAAGCCTGATAATTTTCTGCCCCCCGCCACCCTGTCAGAATTTGAACGCAGCCATTTGCGCGATGCGTTCGTCATTGTAAAAACCATGCAATCCGCCTTGGGCCACGGCCGGGGCGGGCTGCTATAAGCGCGTTGAACGCAAAAAAGGGATCTTACCCATGCTATTGGAACTGATTGCCACCGTTATTGCGGGCATTGCCGGGGCGGGCGTAATGGCGCTGATTATCCGCGCAACGGGGCGGCGTTTACCGAAATGGCTGGTGCCTGTGGGCGCGGGCGCGGCCATGTTGGCAACGGCCATCTCCAACGAAATGGCGTGGTTTGGCAATGTCACCGGAAACCTTCCAGAGACGATGGTTGTGGCGCAAAGCTACGAAAACAAATCGTTTTATCGGCCGTGGAGCTATGTTGTGCCCTATGTCGATCGCTTTGTCGCGCTCGATCAGGCCTCGGTGCGCACCCACCCCGAACAACCCGATATGCGCATGGCGGATCTGTATTTTTTCGCCCGTTGGATGCCCGCCAACACGCTCAGCCTGTTGGCCGATTGCGCGGGCCAACGCCATGCCCCGTTGACAGGGGCGGTCACCTTCCAAGACGACGGCAGCATTCGCGGCGCCAAATGGTCAAACGTGCCAGCCGATGACGCCTTTTTGGCGCTGCTGTGCACCAAGGCCTAGCCATGCATCGCCTTAGCCTACGCCTGCGCATCTTTCTTTTCTTCGCGCTTTTGGCCCTTGGCGGCATGGGGCTGGCCGGGCTGGCGGCCTATTTGGGCTATCGCCGTGCGGGCCATGCGGGGCTAGAGGCTGGCTTTTTGCTTAGCGCGATCGTGGCAGGCTTTGGGCTGCCGGCCTTGGCGGCGGGCATTTGGCTGTTGTTTGACGAAAACGTCGCCAAACCGATCGAGCGTTTGGCCGCCAGCCTTCGCGTCAGCGCAGCCGGGTCAAATGGCGCGGGCATCGATGGCCATAGCGCGCACTATTTGGGCGATTTGGCGCCCGCCGCCCAGGCGGTCAGCCAACAGCTTAGCCAAACCATGCTGGACAGCGCCGCCGCAATTGCCACCAAAACTGCAGCGTTGCAGGCTGAAAAAGACCGCTTGATCACCCTGCTGACCGAGGTTCCCGTGGCCATGATCGTGGCCAATGCCCATCATCAAATCGTGCTCTACGATGGCCAAGCCGCCGAAGCGCTGGCACAAGTGGCCCCGCCACGGCTGAATGCCTCGCTTTTTGATTATTTCCAGCCGCAGGCCTTGCAACAGGGCTATGAGGCCATGATCAAAACCGGCAAAGAGGTTGCATTGGTGGCCCAAGGGGTGCACGGGCAATTGCGCTTTGATGCCCGCATGAAACCGCTAGAGGCCGCGCAGGGCTATATGCTGATAATCGATGATGCCCATGCGCAATTTAGCCCCGATGCCATGCGCCCCATCACCTATGATTTTGCGCTGATCGCCCCAGTGGCCCCCACACCGCTAGACAACCGCCCGCTGCAGCAGTTGGCCTTTATGGTGTTTGACACGGAAACCACCGGCTTGTTGCCGCATAAGGATGATATCGTGCAACTGGGTGCTGTGCGGGTGCTGAACGGGCGTATCATCGAAAACGAAACGCTGGATCAGCTGGTCAACCCGGGCCGCCCCATTCCGCCCGCCTCTAGCCGCGTGCATGGGATCACCGATGCCATGGTGGCCGGGGCGCCGGGGCCAGAAGACAGCATTCGCCTGCTGCACCATTTCGCCCGTGACGCTGTAATTGTGGCTCATAACGCCCCGTTTGATATGGCGTTTTTGCGCCGCTACGGGGCCCAAGCTGGGCTGGACTGGCCGCAGCCTGTGTTGGATACGGTCTTGCTGTCGGCGGTGCTGTTTGGGGCGTCGGAAACCCATACGCTGGATGCGCTTTGTGCCCGTCTTGGGCTGGTGATACCGCCGCACCTGCGCCACACCGCTTTGGGGGATGCCTATGCCACTGCGCAGGCCTTGGTGGCGATGCTGCCCATGCTACAGGCGCGCGGGATGGATAGTTTGGGCGCGGTCATTGCGCAAACCCGCAAACATGGGCGGCTGTTGCAAGATTTGAATGGCTAACCCTAGCCCAAAGCGGCCAAGGCGGGGAATGTTTCCAACAGCCAATAGGAAAACGCCGAAAAGCCGCCCGTGAGCATCAACAGCCCGATGGTCCACAGCAGCAGGCCCATCACCCGCTCGATCTGTTCCATGTGGCGCTTCATCCAGCCCATCAGCCCGCCCAAGCGGGGCAAGAAGGCCGCCACCAGCAAAAACGGAATGCCCAAGCCCGCCGCATAGACCGCCAACAGCAGCGTGCCCCGCGCCACCGAGGCCTCGCCCGCCGCAAGCGACAAGATCGCGCCCAGCTGCGGGCCAATGCAAGGGGTCCAGCCAAAGGCAAAGGCCAGCCCCAGCACATAGGCACCAAAGGCCGATCCGCCACGATCGCCCGCATCCATGCGCGCCTCGCGGTCGAGAAACCCAATGCGATAGACACCGATGAAATGGGCGCCAAACCCCATCACCACAATCCCTGCGATGGTGTTAAACCACCCCTGATATTGCAGCAGCAACGTGCCCGCCGCCGAGGCGGCAAACCCCAAGAACAAAAAGACCGTCGACAGCCCCAGCACAAAAAATAGCGCGGGCAAAATGGCCCGCCCCCGCCCCACACGGCCGCTGTTCAGATCGGCCAGCGACACCCCCGACATATAGGCCAGATAGGGCGGCACAATGGGCAACACGCATGGCGACAAAAACGAGATCAGCCCCGCCACCAGCGCCACCAGCATGGCGGGCAGCAGGCCCGCGTCTATGATTTCGATTCCGAACATGGTGCCGTTCTAACCCTTTGTGCGGCCAAGGTCATCTGCAAGCGTGGCCCGCGCCCTCACATCCGCGTTAGACGCGCGCCCCTAGCCCTGCGCCACAAGGCCCGGGCGCAGCCGCAGCACCGATTCTGTGATCAGCCCGGCCAGCCCTGCCTTCACCACATCGCCCGGCACAAAGACCCACATGATGGATGTGGCCTGCGCCAATGTTTGCCCGGTGACCAAAGCAAACCCAACAATTCCAAAGACATACAGAACGACAACACCGCCCAAAATCGCGGCCAGCACCGTGGTGACAACCGGCGCGCTGCCACGCCATTTGGTGCTGAAATAGCCGGTCACAAAGGCGGCCACAGGAAAACCCACCAAAAACCCAACGGTTGGGCCCATAAACACACCCAACCCACCGCGCCCGCCAGCCAACAGCGGCAAGCCAAGCGCGACCAAGAACAAAAACAACAGCACCGCCAGCGCCCCACGCCGCGCACCCAGCAGGCAGCCCGCCAACATCACACCCAAACTTTGCGCTGTGATCGGCACGCCTGCGGCCAAATCAAACTTGGGCACCAAACCCAAAGCCGCAATCAAAGCCGCAAAAAGTGCGATCTGCGAAATATGCCGTGCCATCTGAATTCTGTCCTTTTACGGTGTAGCTTGGGCGCGGTTTACAAGGTTCCGGTGCGGGCGCGCAATGCCTCTGATACGGTTTCCGCATCATCCAAGGCCCCCAGCACAAATGGCAGCATCAGTCGCCAGCCCGGCCTGCGATGGCTACGCGCCCGCCATGCGCGCTGCAATTGCTGGCCTTTCAAGATCAAAACCGGGGTGAAGCGCACCACCAAGGCCACCGACAGCGCCAAGCGTTGGCGCCAAAGTGGCGCCACGCGCAGCCATGCCAGCGCCCGCTCGACCCGGTCCAGCAAATCGGCCAGCGCCGTGGTCATGCTGACCAGATTGGCCAGCGCAATCAGGGCCAACATGCGCGCCACCACCAAGCCGCCTTGTTCCCAGCTCAGCGCCCAACCATGCCACGCAAGGATCAGCGCCGCGACAAACAAAACCGGGCGCAACGCCAGCAAACCTTGGCGCAAAAACGCCCAACCCGCCAAGGCATAAAGCCCCATCACCCCCAAAAAGGCCATGGCCGCAGCCGCCGCGTTTGGCAGCCACATGGCCAGCCCGGTGGCCAGCAGCAAGGCCAATAATTTCGGGCCAGCGGGTAAGGCGTGCCAAAAACTGCGCGGCTCAGAGTTCAGCGACAGCATCCCCATCCCCCAAAGCCACCATATGCGCGCGATAGTGCGGCAAAACCGTATCGGGCGGCCCATCGGCCACCACCTGCCCGTGATCCAACCAAATCACACGATCATAGCCCGTGATCGCGGCCAGATCGTGGGTGACGTGTAAAAGCGCTTGCTCTAGCCCATGCAGATACCGCCCCAAGCGCCGGGTTGTGGCCATATCCAGCCCGGCGAATGGCTCGTCCAGCAAGATCAGCCCCGGGCGCATCAGCAACACCGCCATCAGGCACACCAAATGCCTTTGGCCTTGGCTTAGCCCATGCACCACCCGCGGCCCCCAGTCGGCACAGGCAAAGCGCTGCAACATGTCTTGGGCCATCTGTTGCGCTTGGGCGCGGCTGTGGCCCTGCTGCTGCACGCCAAAGCACAGCTCTTCCATAACGGTGGGGAAAATCAGCTGATGATCGGGGTTTTGAAATAAAATGCCCACGGTTTTCAGCGCGTCGCGGCGGTTCGTGCCAACCTCTACGCCATTGACCAGCACGCTGCCGCGATCTGGGCGAATCAACCCTGCGATCAGCCGCACCAATTGCGATTTGCCCGCGCCGTTGCGCCCGATCAGCGCCACGCGCTGCTGGGTGATATCCAGTGACAGGGCAGAGAAAAGTGGCTTGTTGTGAAAGCCCAGATCAACGGCGTTGAGCTTTATATCGAGCATCACGCGCCACCGAATTGAGTGCGATTGGAATAATGGTCGGGGCGGCGAGATTCGAACTCACGACCCCCTGTACCCAAAACAGGTGCGCTACCAGACTGCGCTACGCCCCGGACCATGCGCCCAATTAACCCGCAGTCGCAGAAAAGAAAAGCCCCAAGTGGCAGCAAAATTCAGCTTTCGCATTTCCACAGCGCTTGGGCTTGGTCCATGCGCGGGTGGCGCAGCACGCTGCCCTCGGAAATGCCATAGCGGCGCGCCAAACCACCGTTGATTTCCAGCACAGCAATGATGCCGGGGCCAGCCGTGACGGGGGTTAAATCGCCCGGTTGGGCGTTATGGTGAATTTTACGCACCACACCTTGGGGGGTGATAAACAACATATCCAAAGGGATCAGGGTGTTTTTCATCCAAAACCCCGGGCTGCCGGGTTTTTCGTATAAAAACAGCATGCCCGCGCTGTTGGGCAGGCTGGTGCGGTGCATCAAGCCACGCGCCATTTGGGCCGGTGTCAGCGCCAATTCCACGCCAAACCGTGCACTGCCCCATGGGCCTTTCAAATCAACCGCGCTATCGCGGCAGGCGGCGATGGCTGCAGTGCTGAAAACCAGCCACAGCGCTACCGCCTGCCAGAGGCTGGTTAATCGTAATCTTCGTCCAGCGCAGCTTCCCAGATCAGCACCTCTGTTGCCATACGGCCGCGTTTGCCATCAATCACACGCAGGGCCACGGCTTCGCCGGGTTGCAGATCGGCCAAAGCCGACCGGCGCAACACTTCGATATGGATGAAAACATCCTCGTCGCGGCCAAAGATATTGGCAAAGCCAAACCCCTTACCCTTATCAAACCATTTAACGCGCGCTGGTTCTAGGGGCGCATTGGCAATTATTTCGGGATCAATATCCTCGAAATCTGCCAAAACCGCGCCGCCGCCATTATCTGGCGGGGTGATCGACAAAACCTCGATCGCGTTGATCCCCCGTGCCGTTTCTTGCACCTCAACTTCGATCAACGCCCCATCGGCCACAGAACTTTGGCCAAAGTTACGCAATACATTGGCGTGCAGCAGAATGTCGGGCCCACCTTCGTCGGCGACTACAAACCCAAACCCTTTGACCGGGTCAAACCACTTAACTTTTCCCTCTATCCTGCGGGTGTCGTAATTTTCCGCGTTCACATCTTCACCCACAAATTAAACCCTTCGTGACAGGCCACCCCAATGGTGGCTTTTTCTTTTGGGATGGGCCCGGGCCCAAGGCGCCGCGTATAGCGGTGCCACTGACCGGTGATCAAGGATTCAATCTTGTCACGTCCCACTGGCCATTTTCGCCCGTGCGCCGCCACTTGAACCGGTCGTGAAGGCGAAAAGCCCCATCCGCCCAGAATTCGATTTCAACTGGGTTGATTCTGTAACCCCCCCAAAAGGATGGTCTGGCGGGATTTGTGCCCAGCTTCAAAGTCACTTTGGCAACTTCGGCCATGAGCGCTGCGCGCGACTCTAAGGGCTGCGATTGCTTCGAGGCCCATGCCCCCAGCCGGCTTTTCAGCGAGCGCGAGGTGAAATAGGCATCAGCCGCGGGCCCATCTTCACGGGTCACAAGCCCGCGCACCCGAATTTGGCGGCGCAGCGATTTCCAGTGCATCACAAAGGCCGCTTTGCCCGCATGGTCCAATTCGCGCGCTTTCGCGCTTTCGTAATTGGTGTAGAAAACAAAGGCATCCTCTTCGATGTCTTTTAGCAAAACCATGCGGGCATTGGGCAAACCATCGGCATCGACGGTCGACAGGGCAATGGCGTTGGGGTCGTTCAATTCGCTGGCTTCGGCCTCGGCCATCCATGCGCGGGCAATGTGAAATGGGTTTTCGCCCTCGAAAATACCTGTGCGATCAGTCATGCGGTCCTCGTTTTATGTGGCAATGCCGTGGGGTTTTGGTGGCCGCAGGCCCTAAAGCCTGCCAGCGCTTGGTCTTGAAGCGCCGCGCCCCTTGGCGTAGAGATTTGACACCTGTTCACAATACTTAGACGGAAAACACCAGATGTCGAATTCACTGATGGCCGGAAAACGCGGCCTGATCATGGGCCTTGCCAATGATAAGTCCATCGCCTGGGGGATTGCCCGTGCCTGTGCCGATGCCGGGGCGGAAATGGCGTTTTCCTACATGGGCGAGGCGTTTCGCAAACGCGTGCAACCCCTGGCCGAGCAGCTGGGCGTTGAAACGCTGATCGATTGCGACGTCTCCGATGCGGCCTCGATCGATGCGGCATTTGCCGAGATCGAACAGAAATGGGGCAAGCTGGATTTTCTGGTGCATGCCATTGGTTTTTCCGACAAAAACGAATTGCGCGGGCGCTATGTGGATACCAGCCGCGACAATTTCCTGATGACGCTGGATGTCAGCTGCTACAGCTTTACCGCCGTGATGCAGCGCGCCGAAAAACTGATGACAGACGGCGGCAGCGCGCTGACGCTGACCTATTATGGCGCCGAGCAGGTGATGCCGCATTATAACGTGATGGGTGTGGCCAAGGCCGCGTTAGAGGCATCTGTGATGTATCTGGCCGAAGATCTGGGCAAGCAAAACATCCGCGTGAATGCCATCAGCGCTGGCCCAATCAAAACGCTGGCCGCCAGCGGCATTGGCGATTTCCGCTACATCTTGAAATGGAACGAGCTGAATTCGCCCTTGCGGCGCAATGTCACCATCGATGATGTGGGCAAATCGGCGCTGTATCTGCTGTCGGATCTGGGCAGCGGTGTGACGGGCGAAAACCTGCATGTCGATGCAGGCTATCACGTGGTGGGTATGAAGGCGGTGGATGCCCCCGATATCGACGTTGTGACAAACCGCAAAGATTAATCGCGCGCCGCACCGACAAAGGAACACCCCATGACCGACCGCCTGCCCCACGAAAAAGGCTTTCATATCAGCTGGGATCAAATTCACCGCGACAGCCGCGCCTTGGCATGGCGCCTCGATGGCCATGGGCCCGATGATGGCGCATGGCGCGCGGTGGTGGCCATCACCCGCGGCGGCATGGCCCCTGCCATGATTGTCGCGCGCGAGCTGGATATTCGCACCGTCGACACGATCAGCGTGAAATCCTATCACCACCAAGACCAAGGCCAAGCGCAGGTGCTAAAGGCCCCAGATGCCGCCCTTATGGGCGATGGCGAGGGTGTGCTGATTGTAGATGATCTGGTGGACAGCGGCAAAACCTTGGAACTGGTGCGCCAGATGTATCCCAAGGCGCATTTCGCCACCGTCTATGCCAAACCCAAAGGGCGCCCACAGGTGGATACGTTCATCACCGAAGTCAGCCAAGATACCTGGATCTTTTTCCCATGGGATATGGCATTGCAATATGTCGAGCCGTACCGCGGCAAAGATTAAGGCGCTCTCACCATGCCAAGGCCCCCCGCCCCCTCGCGTACTGGCGCGACATTTGCGCCGCCCATTCCTGCCGCGCGGCGGTGGCTAGAGGGGGTTGAATTTCCCGCCCACAGGCCGCTGATCAACGTCAGCCAAGCCGCCCCAGTGGCGCCACCGCCGCAGGCCCTGCGCGCCGAAATGGCGCGGCTGGTCTGCGAGGATCCAACCGTGCATCTTTACGGCGCAGTGCTGGGCCTGCCGGCCTTGCGTGCGCAAGTGGCGGAACAGTTTTCCCATGCCTATGGCGGGACGATCGAGGCCAGCCAAGTTGGCATTACCTCCGGCTGCAACGAGGCGTTCGCCGCCGTGATGTCGTGCCTTACCGACCAAAACGCCGAAGTTTTGGTGCCGGTGCCGTGGTATTTTAACCATAAGATGTGGCTGGATATGGCCGGGGTGCGCGTGGTGCCCCTGCCCTGCACACCAGATCTGTTGCCAGATTTGGCGGCCGCGCGGCAGTTGATCACGCCCGCCACCCGCGCCATCGTTATGGTGACCCCCAACAACCCAACCGGGGTAGAATACCCGCCGGCGCTGTTGGCAGGCTTTGCCGCACTGGCACGCGAGGCAGGGGTCTATCTGGTGGTCGATGAAACCTACCGTGATTTTCACAGCCAAACCGGCGCCCCGCATGGGTTGTTTCACAACGCCCAATGGCCAGACCATCTGGTGCAGCTTTATTCCTTTTCCAAGGCCTACCGCCTTACCGGCCATCGTGTGGGGGCGGTGGTGGCCGACGCGGGCCTGTTGCGCGAGATTGAAAAGTTTCTTGATACCGTCACCATCTGCCCCACCCCCCTTGGCCAGCAGGCCGCACTTTGGGGCATGACGCATCTACAAAGCTGGCTGGCAGAAGAACGCGCCGAGGTGCTGGCGCGGCGCGCCGCCATCGAAAGCGGCTTTGCCCCCTTGGCCGCAAAGGGTTGGCGCCTGCTGGGCTGTGGGGCTTATTTTGCCTATGTCGAACACCCGTTTGACATGGATGCCGATACGCTGGGCCAGCGCCTTGTGCGTGAGGCGGGTATTTTGGCGCTGCCAGCCACCATGTTCACGCCCGAGGGCGACAAGGCTGGGCGGCGGCAATTGCGCATCGCCTTTGCCAATATTGATTGTGCAACAATCGCACAGATGTTTGACCGGCTTTCCGCCTTCGAGGGGTGAGCGCGCTTGCACGGCCCTGCACTGTTGCGTAGGAAGGGCGAAACGTATTTTTGGGGGGCCTCATGGCACGTGGCAGCAGCACCATTTCTAAATCGGCCGTTTGGGTCTTGCTTTCCTTGCTGATCTTGGGCTTGGGCGGCTTTGGTGTGACAAACCTGTCGGGCAATGTGCAATCGATCGGGCGCGTTGGCGACCAAGAGATCGCAATCGACACCTACGCCCGGGAATTGCAGCAAGAGATCCGCGCGATCGAGGCGCAAACCCGCCAGCCCCTGCCGCTGACCGAGGCGCGCGATCTGGGGGTGGACCGCGCGGTTCTGGCGCGTTTGGTCACCACTGCCGCGCTGGACCATGAAACCGCCAGCTTGGGCATTTCGGTGGGCGATGAAACCGTGGCCCAGCAAATCCGCGATATCCCGGCCTTTCAGGGCCTTAGCGGCGGGTTCGACCGCAACACCTATAAATTTGCACTTGATCGTGCAGGTTTGACCGAGGCACGGTTTGAACAGCAACTGCGCCGCGAAACCGCCCGCAGCGCCTTGCAAGGTGCGTTGTTGCAGGGTGTGGCGATGCCCCCGCTTTATGGCGATACGCTGATCAACTACGTGGCCGAACGGCGCGATTTCAGCTTTATCCGCCTTGATGCCACCGCGCTTTCGGCCCCGCTGCCCACCCCAACCGAGGCGCAGCTGCAGGCCTATCATGATGAAAATCAGGCACAATTCACCACACCGCAGCAAAAAACCATCACCTACGCCTGGCTTAGCCCCGAGGCGATGCTAGACCAGATCGACGTGCCAGAAGAGGCGTTGCGCAGCGAATACGAGGCGCGCCTAGACACCTATAACACCCCCGAGCGGCGCTTGGTCGAACGCTTGGGCTTTGCCGATCTGGCCGCCGCGCAAACCGCCGCCGATGCCATCGCCGCAGGCACCACCGATTTCGAAGCGCTGGCCGCCCAGCGTGGCCTGTCGCTTAGCGATATCGATATGGGCGATGTGCTGCCTGCCGATCTGGGGGCCGCCGCCGAGGCGGTATTTGCCGCCGAAGCTGGCGCCGTGGTGGGCCCGCTGGACAGCCCCGTAGGCCCTGCGCTGTTTCGCGTGAATGCCGTTTTGGCCGCGCAAAGCACCAGTTTTGACGAGGCGCGCGATGAATTGCGCACCGAGCTGGCCATCGATCGCGCCCGCCGCCTGATCGAAACCCGTGCCACGGAAATTGACGGTCTGCTGGCCGGTGGCGCCACCTTAGAGGAATTGCAATCCGAGGCAGGCATGCAGGTCGCCACGATCAACTGGTCGCCCGAGGTAACAGATGGCATTGCAGGCTTTGCCGGGTTCCGCCAAGCCGCCGATGCCGTCACAAGCGAGGATTTCCCAACCGTCAAGATACTAGATGATGGCGGGGTCTTTGCGCTGCGCCTTGACGGCGTGATCGCACCGCAGCTGCAGCCCTTGGACAGCGTGCGCGATGCCGTCGTTGCGGGTTGGCAAACCCAAGAAACCACCGCGCGC
>Ga0181607_10001112_pt1 | contig 24213 bp, 19 predicted proteins | sample 041ome_9_FD_132420 | JGI IMG/M metagenome (GOLD analysis project Ga0181607, IMG submission 132420) | Coastal salt marsh microbial communities from the Groves Creek Marsh, Skidaway Island, Georgia - 041413US metaG (megahit assembly) | ecosystem: Environmental > Aquatic > Marine > Intertidal zone...
CTATTTATTCATCATGTCGCGCACCGATGACATTATCAATGTTGCGGGCCATCGCCTATCAACGGGCGGCATGGAAGAGGTTTTATCGGGCCACCCCGATATTGTTGAATGCGCTGTCTTGGGGGTGAATGACCCTTTGAAAGGCCAAATTCCCCTTGGCTTGGTTGTATTTAACGATGGCGTCAATCGTCCCGACGCAGAAATTCTCGATGAATGCGTGGCACGTATTCGCAATGATATCGGCCCTGTCGCCGCCTTTAAACTTATTGCGCGCGTGGCCCGCCTGCCCAAAACACGCTCGGGGAAAATTTTGCGGGGAACCGTGCGGCGCATCGCCAATGGCGAAAGCTGGACAATGCCCGCCACAATTGATGATCCCTCTATCTTGGATGACATTGCCAAGACGTTGCGGCAGTTAGGATATCCTCAGGATAAAATGTAATGGAACACGCAAATCGTTTCACCCGCGGCTGGGTGCTCGTCTTAGCAACCGCCTACTGCTTATCGATTGGCTCGGGGCTAGGGTTTTATGCGCAGTCCATCTATCTGGCTGAAATCGTGCGCGTGCATAACTTACCGGTGAGCGGAACCTCATTGGGAAGTACATTTTTCCTGCTTATTTCGGGGCTCACAGGCATCGTCATCGGCCAGCTCATGCGCCATATCGATATTCGCTGGATCATTGGCGTTGGCGCCTTAACCATGGGCTTTGCGATTGTGTTGCTTGGATATGTCGAGAGCTTAATGGGTATTTATGGCTTCTATGCCGTCCTCGGGGTTGGATTTGCCTGCGTCGGCACCTTACCGGCGACCACGCTCATCACACGCTGGTTCGTTAAACGCCGCGCTTTTGCTTTAGCTGTATCGCAATCCGGCCTCTCGCTGGGGGGCATTGTCATCACTCCCATCCTTGCAGAAAGGTTGAGCCTGGACGGTCTGACAGGTGGCCAGGCCCCCTTTTTTGTGGCTCTGATCTTGCTGGTGTTTCCAATCATTTTGTTATGTATCCGTAACGATCCTCGAGATATTGGGATCGGGCCCGATGGCGGAGAACCGCTGGTTGCCCCTGCGGATACTGGCGATGCAACACCGCTTGGGAATATCGCCCGACAGCCTTTCTTTGTTCTGCTCACCGCCGCCTCGGCCTTAGCCTTGTTCACGCAAGTTGGGGCCATCGCCCATGCCTATAGCTGGGCTTTGGAACGTGCTGACTTTGAGACAGCCACACGCACCCTTGCCGCTCTCGCTTTTTTTAGTTTTATCTCGCGGCTGATTTGGGGCAATTGGCTCGACCGGATTTCGATTTTGCCGTTTACCGTCGGTCTCTATCTATGTCAGGCCTTATCAATGATGCTGATGTCATTTGCCACTGGAAATTTTGCCGTTCTGGCAGTCACCACGCTTTTCGGGTGCACGGTCGGGCTGATCCTCATGGTGCAACCCCTGATCATTGCGAGCCATTTCCGAACCGAGCTGTTTTCATCGCTGTTGAGCATTAATCAATTTGTTATGACGTGCTGCGTGGGGCTTGGGCCTTTAGTGGTGGGCTTATGTCATGATTATTTAGGCGGCTATAATTTTGGCTTTTTGGTTCTATCGATCAGCGGCGCTTGTGCGGCACTGTGCCTGCATCTCGCCCGAGCATATCGACCGGTTCTTGCAACATGCTGAGTTGGATTAAAAAACGCCCTGATCGTAAAATCGACCGTCATTTGGCGGGCTATGATGTCGAGATCACCTTCAAGCGCGTGCGTAATATTATTCTCCGCCTCAAGCCCGGAACCACTCGGCTTTATATTTCGGCTCCCCATCGCATATCGCAAAAAGAAATTGCCCAATTTATTCAATCCCGCACAGAGTGGATTGAGCATCATCAAGCGGCTCTTCAAGCGGCCCCTCCACCCTCCACTACACTGCGCGAGGGCGACAAATGCGCCGTATGGGGGCGGCCCTTACAACTTGTATTTACACCCAAGCGCCGCAAGGCCATTTCCTATGATTTGGCCTATCTCTATTTGCCGGTGGGGGACGTCGAGACCGTTTCGATAAAGCTGATCGAGCGCTGGTATAAGCAAGAGGCTGAACGCGCAATACAGGAAATATTGCCCTACTGGCTCGAGCAAACCCAAACCCACATTACAAAAGTCACATGCCGCTCCATGTCTTCGCGCTGGGGAAGCTGCTCCCCGACGCGGCGCACCATTCGGCTGAATTCAGCGCTCGCTCAATATGACCTCAAATATCTGGAATATGTGCTGGTCCATGAGCTGACCCACCTCTATGAGCTGGGACACAATGCTCGTTTTTACGGTTTTATGGATCAATTTTTGCCCGATTGGCGAACCCGGCAACGGGGTCTTCATCACTTTCACCCCACCACCCAACCTTCCTTTTTACGCGATTAACGCCCTAATTTTTCTGTCTTTTTTTGGTGTATTTTGGCTGCATTTCGTCACTTATCTTCTGGACACTGGTCGGTTCTTTCGGTCAAATATTAAAACGAAAAATGCTGAAAGCGGTTGCGTGAGGGAGTGAGTGTGGATCATCCAATTTCAAAAACACATCTAGCACTTTATGGGGCGATGGCTGTGCCTTTGGCCTTGGTGGGCTATCCCATCGCCATTTGGCTTCCCGCTTTTTACGCAAGCCATGTCGGCATCTCATTATCTGCAGTCGCAACCATGCTGCTGATCGCCAAAATCACGGATGTTATCACCGACCCTGTCGTGGGCGCCGTCTCCGATCGATTGCGCACACCCCTTGGCCGCCGCCGACCGCCGCTTTTATTGGGGGTGCCCATTTTAGCCCTTTCCATATGGTTTTTATTCGTGCCCATTGAGGGGGCGGGCCCAACCTATCTCTTATTATGTATTGCTGGAATGTATATTGGCACGACCCTTGTGGGCTTGCCCTATGGCGCCTGGGGCGCTGAACTATCGCCTGACTATCACCAACGATCGCGGGTCACGGCATGGCGCGAACAATTCACCCTGATCGGCTTACTCGTCGCTGCTTTTATTCCCTTTGCGGTCGAGCAATATGGCGATGGCGAGATTACATCCATTATGAAATGGATGGCGATTGCGGTTGCGGTCAGCGCGCCAGTTTTCGGCATCTTGCTCTGCGTTTTCGTGCCAGAAACACCGCCAGAAATATCGCCAGAGACGGCCTCGCCCCGCAGGTCTTCCATTAGAGACAGCGCACGTCAAATATGGGCCAATGTGCCGATGCGCATGATGGTCGCCCTGATTTTAATCATCACCCTCGCTGAGGCTTTTCGGAACGCGCTCTCTCTCTTTTTTATGCGCGGCGTGATCGGCGCAACCGATGTCGGAACGCTTTATTTCATCTATTTTGTTGCGGGCTTAATCGCGGTCCCGTTCTGGCTCTGGCTCGGCCGGCGCGTCGGCAAGCATATTGCGCTATGCGGCACGCTCATCGCCGTCGCCTTGATCTCGGCCGTTAATATGAGCTTCGATGCCGATGATTACACCTTATTTGTGATCTTCTTCATTGCAAAAGGAGCCTGTTTCGGCGGCTTGCAGTTTTTGCCGCTGGCTATTCTCGCCGATGTGATCGACGTCGAAACCGCTGAAACCGGAAAAGCGCGGGCGGGCTCTTATATCGCACTTGCGAGCATGACCTCGAAAATTTCAACCGCGCTCGGCACCTTCCTGGCCATTCAGGCACTCGCTGTGGTTGCCTTTAACGCTAAACTATTAGCCGAAAATGGGGCCGAGCAACTTCTCGCCTTACGGATTTACTATGCGCTCGTTCCGGCTGGGTTTTTTCTATTTGCCATTATAATCGCTTGGCGTTTCCCGCTAACAGCAGCGCTTCATGCGGAATTGCGCGAAAAAATTGCGGGTCATGCCCAACGTATCTCCTAAGGTCAGTGGAGAGAGCTGGCTTAATTTGGCATCAATACTTTATGTCTGAGATCATCAAGATATGATATTTAATCAATGAGGGTGAAAGTGTTTGACGTCCTGAAAACAAATCCCATCGTCGCGGTATTACGTGGCATTCAACCAAAAGAAGCGCAAGCAGTTGGTGAGGCATTGCTGCATGCCGGTATTCGGATTATGGAAGTTACGCTTAACTCGCCCAACCCCTTGCAATCGATCGAAATCTTGGCCAAAGAATTCGGCCATACCGCGGTGATCGGTGCCGGGACAGTTGCTGACCCATCCGATTGCCAGCGCGTCGCCGATCATGGCGGCACCATTTGCGTTTCCCCCAATACAAATATTTCCGTCATCAAGGCTGCGATTGCGGCTCATCTTACACCATTTCCAGGCTTCATGACGCCTAGTGAAGCGTTCATAGCCATTGATGCGGGAGCGCGCTTTTTGAAACTATTTCCAGGAAGTTCTGTTCCTATGTCGCATATCAAAGCACTCAAGCCAACTCTGCCCGAGGGTATCGGTTTTATCGTCAATGGCGGTGTATCCGCCGATAACGCTGCGGATTGGCTAGCGGCGGGCGCGGACGGTATAGGAATGGGGTCAGAATTATTTCGCCCGGGAGACCAAGCGACGGATGTACGTAGAAAAGCTAATGCAGTTGTCGCGAGACTACCTCAGCAAAGTAGCTAGGCCATCTTATATATCCTCGAGACGATAAGCTTTAGTTACCAGACCTGTCGTCAGCTCACCAATCAAGTCGAAAGCTTCATCTTCGTGCAAGCGATGCTCGCTAACCAGCTGGCCCAGAAACCGACAATCCATACGCCGCGCAACATCGTGACGAGCCGGGATGGATAGCAGGCTACGCGTATCGTCATTGAAACCCGCTGTATTGTAAAATCCAGCAGTCTCAGTGACCTGTTGACGAAAACGGATCATACCCTCGACACTATCATGGAACCACCAAGGTGGCCCCAAACGTAGGCATGGATAGTGTCCCGCTAGGGGTGCCAATTCCCGTGCATAATTTGTCTCATCTAACGTAAACAAAATGAGCGTAAAATCCGAACGATTACCCAGCTCATCCAAAAGCGGCTTTAAAGCCTCCGTATACGTTATAGCTTGAGGAATATCGGCACCCTTATCGCGCCCAAAAGCCCTGAAAACCTCTGGGTTGTGATTTCGGTAACTGCCGGGGTGCAATTGCATAACCAAACCATCCTCGATACTCATGCGTGCCATTTCCATGAGCATATGCGCCCGAAAGTTTTCATGGTCTTCCAGCGTTCCACGTCCACTTCGACAAATTTGGTACAGCGCCTCTATCTCGGCTTTTCCTAAAGCCAATGTCCGCGCCGTTGGATGACCATGATCGGTGGCGCGGACCCCCATAGAAATATAGTAATCGCGCCGGTTGCGCAGCGCATTGAGATAGCCATTAAAAGTCGATAGATCTTCATGGGTGAGGATCGCCAGCTGCTCCAAATTATCACGGAAGTCTTCGCGGTCCGGGTCGATGACATCATCGGGCCGAAATGTGGAAACAACGCGATGTCCGTAGCCGTCGGCATTCAATTTAGTATGATGTGGCAGCAGGTCGAGGGCGCCTTCTGTCGTTGCCAAATATTTAATCTTAAAACGGTCCAAAATAGCGCGCGGTTTATATGCGTCAGTCTGAAGCGCTGCAGTAATAGAATCAAAGTAGTGGCCTGCTGTATCAGCGCTCAGCTGTTCCTCCAGACCGAATACTTCCGAAAACACATAATCAAGCCATATCCGCGAGGGCGTTCCGCGAAATAGATGATAATGCGTGCCAAATAACTGCCACGCTTTTCTCGGATCGACCTTATTTATTTGGTCACGGCACGGAACGCCGAGATCTTGCATGGAAACACCTTGGCTATATAGCATCCGCAATACATAATGATCAGGAACCAAGAAAAAATCGGTCGCATTCGCAAAATTCTGATTTTGAGCGAACCATTCTGGATCGGTATGTCCGTGCGGACTTATGATCGGCGCGTCTCGGACATGATTATATAAGGCGCGAGCTATGTTGCGCGCCGTTTCATCACCCGGGAATAGACGGTCGGGATGAAGGTCAATTTTACTCATAGATTTACTTTCACATTAGTTTCAAAGCACGCCTTGGAGGTTCCCGCACGTCAATACATTCTCAAGGCACCAAGAAACCTTTTGACTGTGCCCAGCTTCGAACCAAGCGGGGCCAATCCCTTAGAGGGTCATCATCGATCCCGCGCAAACCAAAACCATGCCCACCCGAGCCGAAAATATGCATGGTCGAGTCAATACCTGCTTTACGATAGCCATCATACGCCATGAGAGCATTTTCGATCGGAACTGACATATCATCCGACGCATGCAAAATGAAAACGGGGGGCGCGTTGACAGGTACAGATTGATCAACGGAATAGGTTTTCAACTGATCGACCGTTGGCGACTCGCCCAGCATATTTTTACTCGTCGACCCGTGCGTAAAGGGTTGAGCTAACGTGATCACTGGGTATATGAGCACTGAGGCATCTGGCCGTGCTGATAAGGTGTCCATTTCGTCAATGGGAGGGTAAATTTTTGCGTCAAAGCGGTTTGTCAAGGAGCCTGCTAAATGACCTCCAGCTGAAAAACCCATAACCAGTATTTTAGATGGATCTAATCCATCCTGAGATGCACGCGCCCGAATGACACGGATAGCACGCTGGGCATCTTGCAGCGGCGTATCTGGGCCAGCCGTCCAGCCTTGATGCGGTAGGCGATAGGACATGACATAAACTGTGGCACCAAATTGATTAAAAAGACGAGCACCTTCGAACCCTTCTTTATCAACCACGACCCAGCGATAGCCGCCACCAGGGATTAATAATATTGCCGTCCCGTTTGGTTTTTTCGGACGAAAAATCGATAAAGACGGGTCTGTCACTTCATGAACTGCTCGATCCACCAGATTGAATTTATTCTCTCGATGAACAAATTTCTCAACGAGCCCCTCAGGCGTCTTTCCGGGAGGGCCTTCTGGCCATATTTTCACGATTTCATCGGGTTGACGATCCTGCTCAATCAACAATGAATTAGGCGTATCCATACCCGGTTTACAGGCGGTTATGACTAAAATCGAGACAAGTGCTAAATAACGCATCATTTGAACATCTCCGGTAAGGTTAACGAGAGTGATGGCACGAAGGTAATGATCATCAAGGCTAAAATCAGCGCGCCATAAAATGGCCAAATACTCCGCACCGCGCGCTCAACGGGAATTTTTGCGATCGCAGAACCGACAAATAATACTGAGCCCACCGGGGGGGTAACTAGACCGATACCTAAATTCAACATCATAATGATGCCAAAATGAACCGGGTCGACGCCCACCGACATGGCGACAGGCAATAGAATGGGGGTTGTGATCACGATCAATGGTGACATATCCATAAACGTGCCGAGGAGCAGCAAGATCAGGTTAATCATCAACAGGATCAAAATAGGATTATCGGTTGCAGCTGTCAGCGCAGCTGTCAACAGTGTTGGCGCCTCTAATATCGCTAAAATATAGCTAAACGCTGTGGCCGCCCCAATGATCAAAAGCACCATGGCCGTGGTGCGGACGGATTGCATGGCCGCTTGCCCAAACCGGGACAGACCAAGTGATCGATACACAAATGCACCGACTAAGATGGTGTAGATTACAGCAATCGACGATGACTCTGTCGCGGTAAAAATGCCCGACAAAATGCCGCCCATAATAATGATGCCCGCAAATAAGCCCGGAACCGCATAAACAAGTGCTCGCATAAATATACCGAGCCCCGGAAACTTCCCGCCAGCATAGCCACGCTTAATCGCGACGCGCCAGGTAACAAACATCAATAATAAAGCTGTTAAAACACCCGGCACAATACCCGCAAGAAACATATCACCGATCGAAACACCAATGCCGGAGGCCGCCGAATAGATGATCATATTATGCGATGGTGGAATCAGTAGTCCGATGATAGCGCCCGAGACTGTGACATTGACGCTATAGTCTTCATCATAGCCACGCTGTTTCATAATTGGCATGAGCGCTGACCCCATGGCCGATGCGCTGGCAATAGCCGACCCCGATACCGCGCCAAAAAGGGTAGAGGCTCCGACATTCACAAGACCTAAGCCTCCCCGCATACGTCCAAAAGCGGCCTCGGCAAGCTCAACTAGCCGGTGCGCAATGCCCGAGCGATACATTAAATCACCAGAGAAAATGAAAAAGGGTATAGCCATTAAAGAGAATACACTGACCCCCGCCGCCATACGCTGGAACGCCACTAAAACCGGAATATCCAAAATGAAAAATAAGAACAATGAAGCTCCCAACAGAGCAAAGGCCACCGGCACGCCGATTACCAAGAGTCCCAACAAGCTAACTACTAACACTGTGAGTTCCATTAGACCTCTCCCTCTTGTTGATCCTTGCCAGCCAAAGTCGCCAGCATGTTTTCCGCTGCAAAAACAGCAATTAACACGCCCGAAATTGGTAAACCCATATAAGCAAAACCCCTTGGCACACCAATGGAGGGAATAACATGTGACCATGTTTTAGCGACCAAATCGCCGCCCCAGATCGCCATTGCGAGGCCACAGCTTAGAACCACCACATGATTGAGACAGCGTACGAATATCTTGGCTCTGCCATGCAATTGGTTTTCGAAAATGACAATACGGATATGAAAGCCCTCACGAACACCCGCAGCGGCTGCCAAAGTCACATACCAGATCATCAAAACCAAGGCGGATTGTTCTGACCAAGAGGGGGAAGTACCCAACACATATCGGCCAAACACCTGCCAGCCAATAATGGCTGTCATCAACACCAAACCAATCGCCGAGAGGACTAACAAAAAGTCGGCTAAACGCCGTGTGGTGAGGGCAATCATAGGCCTACCTCCATAGACACAATATCTGCAACCAATTTTTTCTGCAGATCAGTTTTGACAAACTGCTGCCAAATGGGTTCCATTTTTTTTGTAAAAAGCGACAGATCCGTTATTTCATTCACCGCTACACCAGCACTTAAAATCCGTGCTTTCGATTTTTCGACACGTTCATCCCACAGCAGACGCATGTAATTAACCGACTCGATGGCCGTCTCCCGCACTAGATCTTGATCATCTGCAGTCAAACTTTCCCAATACCGTCGAGACATCACCAGGACTTCGGGAGCCATCACGTGACGCGTCAGACTGTAATAGCGCGCCACCTCAAAATGCCGACCACTATCATAAGACGGCCAATTATTCTCAGCGCCATCCACTACGCCTTGGGCGAGCGACTGGTAAACTTCACCCAATGGCATCGGTGTCGCATCGGCACCCAATGCTTTAATCATGGCGACATACAAATCTGAATTCTGCACTCGGATTTTAAGACCAGCCATATCGTCTGGCGTGTTGATCGGACGTTGCGTATTATAAAATGAACGTTCACCGGAATCGTAAAAACATAAACCGATGAGATCATGGGCCGCCAAGGAGTCGAGAATAACCCGCCCTGGGGCGCCATCGAGAGCACTCCGCATATGCTGTTTAGACCGGAACAAAAAAGGGAGCGACGGAACAATTGTGAGTGGTTCGATTGAATTAAGCGGCGCCAAATTAACGCGATTCAGATCGATGCCCCCAAATGCCGTGATTTCGAGCGTATCACGCTCAGCCCCGAGTTGACTTCCCGCATAGATTTTAATTCGCAAACGACCGCCCGTTCGCGCGGCCAATAAATCGCCCATATGGGCAACGGCTCGTACGGTTGGATAGTCTATGGGGTGCGTATCTGCAGCGCGCATAGCCCTGCTCGATTGCATGTCACATGCGGCTAGGCTGGTACCTGCAGCCAAACCCGCCAAAACGTGCCGGCGTGACATTATGGATGCATATTGTTTTATCATCGTTACCCCCTTTTTCTCTCTCATTTCCGTACAATGCCAGGCACAGCATCGAAGCGCTTTATGGCGCTGCTTCCAGAGCGCTGACAGCCTGATACGCTGACGCGAGCGCCTTGCAAAATATCTCATTTTCGATGATGGCCGGCGCGAACACGCGCAAGTCGGCCAGGCCTTTCACTAACGAACCCGCAGTCGTCCATGGCTCTGCAACTTCAAGCAGCTGTTGCGATATCGGATCTGTAATATTTATCTGATCCCTTGCGGATCGGTGCAGAAAACGAAGCCACGCCGCAACACCATAGCTGAGATAATCAATTCCACGGCCGGCCGCAATATTTTCGGCAATTGTTCCCATTAGCCGAACGGGAATCTTTTGTGACCCGTCCCAAGCAATTTGATCCAGTCGATGGTCAATGGCTGGATTTTCGAAACGTTGCAAAACAGCATCAGCGTAAAAGTGTAAGTCCAACCCTCGGGTAGTCTCAAGTCCTGGAATAACTTCGTCATAAATTTGGCGCTCAATGATCTCTCCCAAAACAGGATCGCGCGCAGCTTGATGGACATAGGTTAGCCCCTTCGCTAGTCCCATATAAGCGAGGGTTGAATGACTACCATTTAAAACACGCAACTTTGCTCGTTCATGGACCGCCACATTATCGGTAAAAACAACGCCACAGTGACTCAATTCTTGGATAGGGTGCGCGCCAGGGTCTTCAATAATCCACGCTGTGAAGGCCTCGCGTTGCACCGGACATTGATCGGCGAATCCCGTTTCTATTTGAACACGCTGACGAAGCGCATCATCTGCAGCTGGCGTGATCGAGTCGACCATTGTCGATGGAAATTTAACTGCTTGCGCGATCCAATCTGCAATGCCCGCATCAATTTGCGCTGCAAAGGAAATAACAGCATCACGCAATTTTTTTCCATTTTCGACCAGATTATCACAACTCACAATCAAAGGCGGCCTGAGCTCAGCAGCCCGACGAACCATCAGTCCGCAAAACAGCAAACCCACAGCTGTTTGCGGCGCATAGGATTTGGTGTCCGGGTCCACCCGTAACGCCGCCAGATCGGCTGCAACCGCAGGATGGGCCAGATCCAATGCCCCATCCGAGTTGAGATGGTAACCTTTTTCAGTAATCGTCAGCGTGACGGTATGTAAGTCAGCTGAATGGAACGGCTCTACCCACAAAAACTGATCAACATTTTCGAGCACCCGGATGGCTCCAATCCGTCGGAAATCCGGTTGATTATCCAAAATTGCCAAAACATATTCATATGACTGTGCCTTTAATTGTGCGGCCAAGTCGCGGCTTTGAAGCGATACACAATGGACGCCCCAATGCGGCGCGCGGGTTAGAGCTTGATTATAATAGTCAAGCTGATGGGCCCGATGAAAAGCGCCAGGGCCGATATGCAAAACACCGCATGTGACCTGCTCCGGATCATAAGGAAGCGGCGGCAGCGTAGCCGTGCTCATAGAGTAACCCCACGCTTCCAAATCGCAATTTCCATTTCACCATTCAGCTCGTGTCGCGCAGGTGTCCCGCTTGCACAAGCCAAAATATGTTTGGCGAAGGCACGATCAACGTCGTTTCGCCGATGCTCATTGAGCACCTCACCGGCGTCGAAGTCTATCCAATTGGCTTTACGCTGAGCAAGATCACTATTGGACGAAATTTTTAAGGTGGGAATAGGGCATCCGAGAGGCGTTCCTCGCCCAGTGGTAAATAAGATCATGTTGGCACCCGCCGCAGCCAAAGCCGTAATTGAGACCGCGTCATTGCCTGGCGCTTCGACGATGCTTAACCCCAGATGGTCAAGGCGTTGGCCATAGGACATAATCGCGTTTACTTGCACCTGACCCGCTTTTTGGACTGCACCCAGAGATTTTTCCTCGAGTGTCGTGATCCCGCCTTCTTTATTTCCTGGCGACGGATTATCATGAATGACCAATCCTTGATCTGCATAATAAGCCTTAAAACGGTTTACGAGCGCAATTAAGTCTGCCCGCACAGCTTGAGAAACCGAACGCTTCAGGAGAAGTAATTCAGCGCCAAAAATTTCAGGAATTTCGCTGAGAATAGCGCTTCCGCCAGCCTGCACCAAACTATTGGTGAACCGCCCTAACAGGGGGTTCGCGGTCAATCCGCTTAAACCGTCCGACCCCCCACATTTAAGGCCAACGACTAATTTTGAGGCGGGAACAGGCTGACGGTGATCATCTGCTGTGACCAAGAAAAGTTTGCGCAGAAAAGAAACACCGGTTTCGATTTCGTCTCCGACATGCTGACTGGCAAATGATAAAACCCGATCATTATGCAACCAAGGTGCCTTGGAGATCAGAGCGTCAATTTGATTGGTCTCACAGCCAAGCCCCACAAATAGCGCCGCGGCGACATTTGGATTGCCCGCAAGAGAAGCCAAAATGGCTCTTGTCGTGAGCATATCTTGATCCATTTGTGAGCAACCATATGGATGCGTAATCGCAATAACACGGTCAATGTGATCGGGTTTTTCTTGCATCGCATGCTTTGCTAATTGCTGACAAATGCGATTGACACAGCCCACACTGGCAATCACCCAAATATCATTGCGCGTTCCAACCCGACCGTCTTCTCGAAGATAGCCCTGAAAACTCTCTCCTTGGAGCCATGAAGGCACTGCATTCACGGCATTGCTAGGGACATGCCGCAAGTTCGTATAATCAACTTCACCTACCAAGCAGGTCGACACATTGTGTGTATGCACATGGTCGCCACGAGAAATGGCCTGCGTCGCTCGCCCTATCGTTTCGCCATATTTGAGGATCTCACCCGCAATGGAAATGTCGCTTAAGGCAAATTTATGCCCCTTTGGAATATCGCTTTTCAAATCGATCGAGACACCACATATGGTGATCTTTGTGCCAGCAACCAGTGTCTCCAGAGCAACGCCAACATTGTCTGCACCATCGATTTGGATCGCTAATTTTGGGTTCGCACTGGCTTGTACAAGCATGCAGGCTCCTGAGCCATTACTCTGTATAGTCACTAACCTTCGTCCCCAGTCATCATCCAGAACGACGTTCCATCGACCTCGCTCAAGTGCCCCATTGAACGAAGGGTACTTTTGCAAATAAGGCCCGCTCGGCTTTACGCGGATCATTAATGAGTTGGGATTTTTGTCCAAACACCATGGTTTCCCGATTAGGTATTCGATGTTTAGCCCAGCCCGATAGTCCCTTATGATCCGGCGCACCTGACCGGGCCATAGCGATAAATGCGCCCGATAATTCTCGTGCAATTCGGTCGCTTACCCCATTGCGAGGAACGACCGTACCAGGGATCTCGCCAGATTTCTCAAGATTATTAAAGGCGAAAGCGATATCAATACCGTGGGGAGCGCCCCATTTACCTCCGTCTTCAGGGCTACCATAATCAAATTGATAGACCCAAGTCGGTCCCTCTTGACGCGCCCGCACATCCGCTTCTTCAACCTGACCGCGCCAAGACCGTCCTGCCGTAGTCGCAGCAAAAAAAACATCGGCTGGCGTATAGTCAGGATATGTAGCGCGATAGGTCGCAATGACTTCAACCGGATCAATATCGCACCGCATATGATGGGCCAATCGCGGTGGCAGGTCATGCCAATCCAAAGAAAAGGAGTCGGGCTCACGCCTGCCGATCAAATTCCGGGTTTCGTCATGGGTGTTCCCTAAAATCATTGGAATGTGGCTCGATTGTTCGGGGGCATCGGGCCAGAACGGATGTCGCGACAAGAGGCGACCATCCAGAACCGGACCAAAATATAATTTATGCTCAGAATTAATAGGATCTTGTGTACTCAATCCCTCGAGCAATTTTTGCATAGGCATAGACTGCAAAGCAGACAAATTATCGGATGGTATTTTAAGCGTATCGAGAAAGGCTTTGGCGCGCTCTTCCCCATTTAAGGGTCCGCAAGCGGTCACCTGCTGACCACTCATGGTCGCCGCACTATGAAACAAACCTTTTGCGGCCGGTGCGGCCATTAATGTTGCAATTTTTGCCCCGCCACCTGATTGACCAAAGACAAAAATACGATTGGGATCGCCGCCAAAAGCCACAGCATTATCGCGCACCCATTTCAGCGCCAACACTAAATCCCACATCCCTGCATTACCACTATCAGGATATTCAGAGCTCAGGCGTTGGAGCGATAAATAGCCAAAAGCGTTGAGCCTGTGGTTCACCGTTACGACGACAACATCGCCAGTTGTTACCAAATTTTTTCCGTCGTAAAGAGGTGCTGATCCAGACCCTGCCGCGTAAGCACCGCCATGAAAATACACCATGATCGGGCGCTTTGCCTGATCAGCTAGAGCCGGTGTCCAGACATTTAAGAACAAACAATCCTCGCTCATTGGCCCATGGCCGCCTTGTGGGCTGGATGGGCCATATGAAAAAACGTCTTGAATATCGGTCCATGGCGTGGGGGGCATAGGTTTAGCGAAACGTGTCAGAGCTGTGTCAGCTCCATAACGCACCCCTTTAAACACCAACACATTATTCTCGCGAAACCCACGCACAGGACCATATTGTGTCATCGCAACAGGATGCTCTGTCGCTTGCGCATCGCGCAGAAACATCGGCAAACTCGCAGCCACCGCCAATTGGCCCATTACATCACGTCGATTAGCCATCTCTGTCTCTCCTATCAGCGCTGAACGTCCAGCCCGCCCCCCTCAATCATTTCCATGACATCGTTGATACTAGCGATATTAAAATCGCCCTTAATCGAGTGCTTAAGTGCAGACGCCGCCACAGCAAAACGAACAGCGTGTTGTGGATCTAATTTGGTAATAAGCCCATGCAACATACCGGCTGAAAAAGCGTCACCACCACCAATTCGATCAACAACACTTAAAAGTTCACACGGTTCTGCACGCCACACACCATCACGTCCAGTTAATATGGCCGATAGAACGTGATGCTCGGCGCCACTTTGTTGGCGATCGGTTGCCGCCAACCATTGAATATTTGGGAAGGCTTCCAAACAGGCTTGATGTGCAGCTGCACAATCCTTGTAATCTGATCCTAAAATCAAATTGACGTCGCGCTCATTAACGAAGGCCACGGTCGCACAAGAAATAATACCCTTTAATATTTCAGCACTCTTACCGTTCCACGCCCGCCATAATTGTTCCCGATAATTTCCATCAAATGAAACCTGAATACCAGACTGCGACGCTACGGAAACGGCCGCTTGAGCCATGGCCGCAGTATGGGCGTTGATCGCCGGCGTTACGCCGCTTATGTGCAGCCATTCTACGTCGCGAAGCAGCGCGCTCCAATCATAGGTTTCCGCTAATGCAAAAGCTGATCCCACTCTGTCATAAGTGATCCGCGAAGGCCGTCGGACACTACCCGTCTCCAGAAAATATAAACCAACACGTCCCTCGGTACGAAAAATATCACGCGTATCCACACCAAAGCGGGCCAATTCTCCTATTGCTAAATCACCCAAAGCATTATCTGCCAGGGTTGAAATCATCTTCGTTTGATGGCCGAATTGGGCTAAAGAAACAATGGCATTGGCTTCGGCACCCCCAACATGAATATCGAGCTGGCGTGTTTGCACCAAACGACGGTCCCGAGGTGCGCATAAGCGCAACACAATTTCACCAAAGCCGGCAATTCGACCTTCACTCATCTCGCCAACCAACCGCCATCAACAGGCACAATGGTCCCGTGCATATAGTCCGAAGCCGCTGATGCCAGGAAAATCGCCGCACCAGCGAGATCCGACGGATGCCCCCACCGCCCTGCCGGAATACGCGACATGATCTCAGTTGCTCGGGTCGGGTCGTCTCGTAATGCAGCCGTATTATCGGTCGCCATATAACCAGGCGCAATGGCGTTCACATTCACATTTTTGCTGGCCCATTCATTCGCCAACAATTTGGTAATACCGGCCAATGCACTCTTAGATGCTGTATAAGAGGGCACACGGATACCGCCTTGAAATGAAAGCATGGACGCCACGTTGATTATTTTGCCGCCACCCATCTTAATCATATGTCGACCAGCAAGCTGACACAGAAAAAATGCAGATTTGATATTTACATTCATCACGTCGTCCCAATCAGCTTCAGAGAAATTGACCGAGTCCTCTCGCCGGATCATACCCGCATTATTGACCAAAATATCAATCCGCCCGAATTGATCAATGGCCTCAGCCATCACCGCTGACAGCGGCTCGGTCGATCTCAAATCTGCCGGCAAATAAGCAAAGGACCCACAATGTTCGGCCACTTTTTTTTCTGTCTCTGTTGGTTGCGATGTCCCGACGGCGATGATGTTCGCTCCGGCTGACGCTAGACCGACCGCAATACCTTGGCCGAGCCCTGTATTCGCTCCCGTCACAATCGCTGTTCGACCCTTTAAGCTAAACATTTCTAAGGACATCACGCACCTATTTTAGCTGACATATATCGAGCACATTCATATCGGTATAGTCGAGGTTTTCACCTCCCATCGCCCAAATAAATGCATAGTTTTTTGTGCCTGAACCCATGTGGATTGACCATGGTGGCGAAATAACTGCTTCGTTATTTTGCATAATTATGTGGCGAATTTTGTCTTCCTGCCCCATGAAGTGGAAAACCCGATCATTCTCGCCAAGGCCAAAATAGAAATAAACCTCGCTCCGTCGATCATGCAAATGCGGTGGCATAGTATTCCAAACGCTGCCTGAGTTTAAAATTGTGAGGCCAAGCAAAAGCTGGCACGATTTCACCGTCGCAGGCACGATATACTGGTAAATCACCCGCTCATTACTCTCAGCCAATGAACCACGTTCCAATGGCACGGCATCATCTATTGAAATTTTTGTCGTTTCGTAGCGCGCATGCGCTGGCGTTGATACGAGATAAAATTTTGCTGGGTTTTTGGCATCTTCCGAGGCGAAAACAACATTCTCAGATCCCATGGGAATATATATGCCATCTTTAGGCGCCATATCATATTGCTTTCCATCAACCGTAACACTTCCCGCACCACCACCAACATTAACTGCGCCCAACTCCCGACGTTCGAGAAAGGGCAGCCCCTTTGCCGATTCTGGTTCGGTTTGGGCCGGTAACAACACTGTTTTTTGAACGGGCATTGCGCCACCCAAAACCATGCGCTCATTATGGGAATAGTTCAAATGCACACGGTCCGGCGCAAACAGCCCAGCAACCATATAAAGTTCGCGAAGCTTGTCATTATCAAGACCATCCATCATATCTGGATGGGTTGCGTGGTAAACTTTTTCAAACATGTCTTCCCTCTTCATATGTTGATGGTAACCGGTATCATTGAAAGATATCATAGCTATGACTGCCCCGTAAATCAACGGGTTTACGGGCGTCCTCCCAATGATCACATCATAATTTTAGTGGAGCAGAGGTCGATTGCCGGGTCATTAAATCCAACGCATAGGATAGATGTTCGGAGAGGTCAGAAAACTCAGGTTCCTTTCGGCCTATCAGCAATCGGGCGGCGGCACGGCCAATCTCACGGATGGGCGAACGAACCGTTGTTAATGGTGGCCAAATCCGCTCTGCTATGGGTGTGTCATCAAAACCAACAATGGACAAATCCTCGGGAATGCGCAGGCCTGCCTCACGGGCGGCAACATATACCCCGACTGCCATTTCATCATTTCCAGTAAAAATGGCTGTAGGGCGATCCTCTGTTGATAATAAATCTCGACCACAAGCAACGCCCGAGGCAAAATTATAGGCACCTTCACGAATATAACGAGGGGCGAGCTCAAGCCCATGTGCCTCCAAACCCTCGCGAAAACCCTCTAGCCGCTCACCGACTGAACGAAACAAGGGGGGGCCATGAATATGGCCAATGGACGTATGGCCGAGCTGAGCCAAATGTTCGGCTGCCAAACGCGCGCCTTGACGATCATGCGTGCGTATATTTCGTTGAGGGATATCGAGTGGCACCGAAGCGACGACCACATAGTCGCAATCCAGCCGGCGAAGGGATTCTGTGAGCGCCTCGTCTTCCGAGACAGATGGTGTCAAAATCAACCCATGTGGCCGATGCATCGACACAAAGGATAAAATGCGATCCGGATAATCGGCACTGTTACGATCGCATGGCTGTAACACCAGTTGATAGTCCGTATTATCAAGGGCGTCGAGAACACCACGTTGCATGTTGACGACATATTGCGGGTTCGGGTTGTCATACACCAAACCAACCAAAAAAGATCTTCGGAAAGCGAGAGCACGGGCTTGTGGATTGGGTACGAACCCCGTTTCGGCAATGACCTTTTGAACTTTTTGACGTGTCTCGTCGCTCACTGTCGCTTCATTATTCACTACGCGCGACACGGTTTTTTTAGACACTCCTGCCAAGCGAGCCACGTCACTAATTGTGATCGCGCCATCACTCCGAATTCGGTCCGCAGTGGCTTTGTCGTCAGCCATGATACACGAACCTCGTCATTGATCTCAGGTTCCCTTAGCTTTACTTCCTGCATCCAGAACGTCTTTTGACTTTGGCGTCATGAGATCAATATCCCACTCACTCAAGTCAAAGTCACGTCGGCTGGGCTTGATTTTTGGGTAGCCGCCAACTTGTTTTTGCGAGTCGATAATTTCACCACGACCCTCTGCAACATCAGCCAATACCCGAACATCATGTTGATCACGATCCCAGGGGCGGGCACCCGCGTGGCTCAGCACATAGGATTCGACCTGATCCGCGTTTAAAATCTCATACACTTTTGGTAGAGCATGTGGTCTCATTTCGCGGTGGATGCGCGTTTCGCTCGTTGTATAGCGACCGGATTGCGGCAGAGGCTTACCCCACTTGTCGACAGCGATATTGTCTCTCGAAAAGAGGTTTAAATCGCCATCGCCTCCGATCATTAATAGTGGCGTATTCATAGGAGTATCGGGACCACCGCGCATCGTATTGCCAATGAGATTCATAAAGCCAGGCACAGGCGCGACAGCCCCCCACTCTAACCCTTGCAAATTGTAATGTACCGCCCGTTGACCAGGATTATAGATAAAATTATTGACGATAGAACCGCGCACTCCCCCTTTAAACAACGGGCTTCGTTCAAAATTATGCGCGTAGAGATTTCGGTAAATGATAATGTTACGAACATTATCATGGATCAAAGAGCCTTTTGAGTGTTCCCCTTTTGCATGGGTCGAATGCGCCAGCCCCTCGGCAATAATATTATTGCTAAATAAAATATTATGTGAGGTACCCTCAGACCACGCATCGCGATCATCGCCCGTGAACCGTGGACCAGACGCAGACAAATTTTCATCGGTCGCCCAACTCAGCGAACAATGGTCGACAATTACATTATGCGCTGCCGCAGTCGTAATAGCATCAATATCACGGCCACTGCGATAGGGTTCGCCAAGATCACCGACCCGAATTCGAATATGCTGGACAATCACGTCATGGCCACGAATAACAAGCCCACCTTTTATTAAGGTGATGCCAGGGCTCGGCGCTGTCTGCCCGGCGATGGTGACAAAAGGCTCGTCAATCACAATTGATCGCCCTTTTAAATCGATAACACCACCGACTTCGAAAACAATCATGCGGCGGCCTTTTTGAGAAAGTGCTGCACGAAGCGAACCAGCCCCATCCTCGTTCAAATTGCTGACACGAATAATCTCGCCGTCTTTACCACCCAGAGTGACGCCAGACGCACGAATAAGGTCGTGCCCTGTCAACCGAGAGAGCGCTATCTGATCTTCGGCTTGTCCAAATGCAGTTTGGCCGACCACCAGAGCAACGAGTATTAAAATTTTCCCTAACACTGAACGCATTTTGAACCCCTCTAATAATCCCTGAACCATTTTAAAAAAACGAAAGTTGTTTGAGAATGACACCGGTATCGTGTAAAGTCCATCTCAGAATGATGAAAAACTGATCTACGTGGGGGGATAGCTCGTGGATAATTTGACCGATAATGAGATCAAGAAAATATCTCACGCCTTGATAGCCGCCCGTCAATCCGCGACCACGCTTACCGCTTTCCCGGGAGACCCGCCCAGATTGCTGACGGACGCGTATGCCATCCAAGACCACTCCATTTCACACTGGCCGGATCGCCTGACAGGCTGGAAGGTCGGGCGGATTATCGGCCCCGATATTGATCGCTTTCAAGCCGATCGACTGCTGGGACCCATATTTGAGGCCGTTACTGTTTACCAGCCTTCGGGAACGGTTGAGGTCGGTATTTATGACGGTGGATTTGGCGCTGTTGAGGGCGAATGTGTGTTGATATTGGGTCAAGATGCACCGTCTAACAAGGTTCAGTACACGACTGATGAAGCCCGCGCATTGGTGGGAAGCGCCCATGTGGGTATCGAAATTGCCAGCAGCCCTTTTGCTGGCATTAATGATCATGGCCCATTGGTGACCATTTCAGATTTTGGAAACAATAATGGTCTCATCATTGGCGAAGCATTGATGCCGGAGCAAGGTGACTTTCAAGATTGGGGCTTTATCACAGAGATTAATGGAGTCGAGGTCGGGAGAGCACGCTCGTCTAGCATTCCTGGTGGGCCGTTGGAATCATTCCGTCATGCGCTTGAAAATGCAGCGCAGCGCGGCATGCCCCTCAAAAAAGGTTGTGCGATTACGACCGGCGCCATTACCGGCATCCACGAAATTAGCGCCGGCCAAACTGCTCAGATCATGGCTGAAGGCCTTGCGCCCTTAGCTGTTCATGTCAACCTTATGCCCATTGCCTAGCCCCCTACACGGCTCGATATTTAAAGTCGGAGAAACGCGCCTCACCTGAACCGCTCACAAAAAGCGCAGGACGTAAGCTCAAAAAATCATAGGCCGTATTATGGTGGTAGCCAGACACTTCCATCTGAACATCAAATTTTTTCCAATCCCCATGATCCTGTTTGAGGTAGCATGTGACAATGTGATGATCGTTTTTAATGCGCACAGAAAGTCTGGACGTGTTCGCACTCACTATATCCCGAATCCGACGAGGCGTGCCGAAACGATGCATAACCAAACCAAAATCATCAAATCCGAGGCCGCAATAAAGCCGCCAATTATAGAAGAGCAATAGCCCTGCTTGGGCGCCGGCATTTCGATCAATCGTCACCTCACATTCATAAGCTTGATCGCCCGCGACCACCGCCAGCGGAGAACTGTTAGCTGGGCCATCACCCTTTGCCGCCAGATACAGTCCTTCTGGGGACGTGGTCAAACGGGCTTCCTCAGATCGACCCGGCCGATAAAATGCCCATTGCTGGCCCAGTGATCCGCGCAAGGAGTCTGACAGAGGCTGACCATGTATTATTTCAGGTCGCGTGTCGGTCGGATGTGCTTTTGCTGGACGCGGCTTTTCCATCGCCTCCGATAAATCCGACGCAATGGCTTCAAACCAACCATCTGGTCGCCAGCGAATAGGTTCCAAAATACATTGGCGTCCCAAGGTCCAAAAATCTTTCTCATAGCCGTGAGAAATCATCCACCATTCGCCAGCAGGACCCTCAATTAAACTTGCATGACCGCGCGACCACCACGCCTCGGCGCGCGTTTGAGTGCGCGCAATAGGATTATGGGGCGCATGCTCCCACGGCCCCATGAGGCTCTTCGAGCGGGCGGCAATCACCATATGCCCCGTTGGTGGCCCCGCCGTGCCGCCAACAGCAGTTAGCATATAAAACCAACCATCTTTTTTAACGAGCTTTGGCCCCTCAGGGCAAAAGCACTCAACATCCCAATCCTCGGGGTAGCGCCACGGATCATAGACATGGGCCACGTCCCCCTCTGTCGACAACCCATTTTCGGCGAGTTGGACAATATCGCCTTGCGATAAGAACAAAAAACGTTGGCCATTTTCATCCACAATATGGGCTGGATCAATATGGTCGGGCAGTTTGAGATCAATGGGGTCGCTCCACGGCCCCTCAATTTTATCCGCATAAATGACATAGATCGATTTATATTCTTCAAAGCGTGCCGGAATATAGAGATAGAAACGACCATTGTGATAAGCGAGGTCTGGAGCCCAAACTGAGCCAATGGGTTTAGTCAGCGCCGCCGTCACGGGTTGCCAATTAATTAAATCCTGCGACTGCCAGATCATTAGCCCCGGATAGGCATCGAAGGTCGAGAATGTTAAATAATATGTGTCGCCAACTTTTAAAATGGACGGGTCAGGGTGATCGCCCGCAAAAATCGGATTTCGAAATAATCCGTTTCCAAGATCGGCTATGCGTTGCCCATCATAGCCTCGCCCCCAATCAAGCCGTCCGTGACTTTCTGAAAAACTGCGATACAGCCCCACGGGCAAGCTCGCAGCGACTAAGGCGCCAAGGGAAAAACTAACCGCGTCGCGTCTCGAGACCATAATTATCCCTTTTTTCTGAGCACAAGCATTCACCTCATAAAAAAAGGCTGGCGCAATTACTCACGCCAGCCTCCACATACCTTACGTCCGAGGACTTAGTATTTCACACGCGCACCGATCAAATATTCGGTACCTGTGTGATGGTGAACATAGTTCAAACCATTAACCGTATAGGTTTGATCTTCAAACTCGTCGGTCAGGTTGAGCGCTTCGAATGTCAACTGAACATTGTCGTTCAGCTCATAAGAAGACGCAAAGTCAACCGTTGTGGTTTCCTCGGTAAAGAGAGGATAGCCACCTGACGTTCCAGTTTGATATTTGTCGCGGTAGGCCGTGGAAACACGCGCAGAAAGACGATCATCTTCATAATAGATGGTCGCATTATACGAGTCGTCCGAGAAGCCCTGAATTTTGTCCGAGTCCACTGAAGTATAGTTGGCTTGGATACCGAAACGATCAAATGGTGCTGGCAAGAAGGTAAAAGGTGCTTGGAAAGCAACTTCCCATCCATCAAGCTCGGCATTAGATCCATTCTCTGTTGTGCTCAAGGTAACGAGCGGGTCTTGACCAGCATCTACAGCCACACGCAATGGGCTCGAAGCGGGTGCAAGATCAGCAGCGAGACCCGTTTGCGAGTACAGCATCTCGATTTGAGCGGATTGTTGGAAGTAGCTCTTCACATCTTTTTCAAAATAGCTCACTGCAAAGAGCGATTCCGGAGCAAAATACCACTCGACTGACAAGTCAATATTGTCGGCACGATAGGGGTCGAGCCCTGGATTCCCCGCATTATAGGCGAAGGGAGGACCAGTGAAGCTATCCAGCGAACCGCCTGGTGTCAGATTACCCAAAGAGGGACGGGCCATTACCCGCGCCATGGCAAAACGAACCAACACATCATCGGTTGCTTCAATTGCAAGGTTTAAAGCGGGCAGAGTGTCGTCATAGCTCCGCTCGACCGTTTGCGAGACGCCACCAACAAGACCTGTAGAGCTTGTGGTTGTTTCCACGTAGCGAACACCAATATTACCGCGTATTGGGTAATTCGCGATCGTGTTTTCGAAGTCGAGTTGCACATAGATGCCCTCGTCTTCTTCTTTAACACTGCGCATATCGCCATCATTGTCCTTCGCTGGAATATCATAAGCGCCAATCAGCTCAGCGGCTGCTTGCGCATTTGGCGTGATCCAGCTCAGATCATAGCCCGAGCCACCCAGATCAGATCCATATCCAGTAATGGTTTTGACGATGTCGCTTGTAATTGCCAGACCATTAGCTCCGGCGGCGCAAGCAAATGATCCACCGCCTGCGGAGGCATCAACCTGACCACAAAGACGTGACCCATAGGTGCTCTCACGGCGTGCACCTTTGGTCACAAATTCGTATTCCTTGGTGCTCAACCCTACTTTCAACGTATATTGATCACTCAGATCATATTCGAAGTCTGCAGTAATGGTATCGAAAGTGTTTTTGGTGCTATTCGGGCGATCGCGGAATTCGGTAAACAGAAATTGCGAAGCGTCCGTGACATCCAAATCGCCAAAATCGATGGCTGGCGTATTGGCGCTGTTCCGGAAATCGTAGGAATAACCTGTAACCAAACTTGCAGCATCAAAGAAGATGGTGGTTTGAACGGGGTTATTGAACTCCGATTCACTGGTGCCGACCAACAAACTGCCGCGCATACGGTCAGAGAATTCATGGTCGATGTCCAATGTGTATTGGGTAAACTCGGTTTCGAGAATGTCGAACCGATTTTCCGAACGAATCGGATGTGTACCATTGCCGTTAACCGGAATATCAAACAAAGCATAATCAACTATGCTTTTCGCCGTATCAATGTTTGGCGAGCGAACGTCAATGCCACCTTCTTGGCTCCGGAAGAAAACCTCGAGGAAAGCTTCTTCGCGGGTTGCATCGAACATAGAATACATCGCATCCAACGACACTGTGGTATGGTCGGTTGGCGTGAACTGAACCGACCCGGTCATGCCTGTC
>Ga0181607_10001117_pt1 | contig 24150 bp, 15 predicted proteins | sample 041ome_9_FD_132420 | JGI IMG/M metagenome (GOLD analysis project Ga0181607, IMG submission 132420) | Coastal salt marsh microbial communities from the Groves Creek Marsh, Skidaway Island, Georgia - 041413US metaG (megahit assembly) | ecosystem: Environmental > Aquatic > Marine > Intertidal zone...
GTAGCACAAGACTTCTTGCGTGGTGGACGGCGTTTCACATCTGAAAAAGTTCTTTTCTTCGAAGTTGGCACAGATGGCGTCAACACACAACGCACCGGCAATCAACGCAACGCCAATCGGCGCAAACGCCGGGGAGGACGCGACGTCGCCCAAGGTGAAGAGAACGATACCGGCAACCAAGATGGCGGCAGACAACCATTCCTTCCAGCTGTACTTCTTACCGACGATTAAGACGGAGAACGCCATGACTGGGATAATCTTGGCGGACTTAAAGACGATTCTCGTCGCGTAGTTCAAGTAGGACAAGGCGTAGTTGGTCAAGGCCATGCCGCCGTACGTGTAGACGGACAAGATGCCGTAGTTCTTCCAGGAACCTTTTCTAGAGTCATTCGTGAGCTTCATTTCCAAAGCACCGCACAAAAAGTACGTGAACGTGGTCAACACGGTCATCCACGCGGAAAACTTAAAGCCCGGGATGCGAAAGACGCCTTCTTGCAAGGCGGCGAAGCCCAACGCGGAGCCGAGAGAGCCAGAGGCGAGAATCAAAAAGGCCAATCCTTCGTTTTCGGGCAAGTTGAGGCCAAAGACTTGCTTCTTTTCCCCCGGAGCGGCTTTCGGGACACCAGCGGCTTGACTGTTGTTTGCATAACGTGAGAGGAGAAAAAAAAACGTTGCGTTCGTTTAAAGGTCAGCGAGTGAAAGAAGCCTCTTCTCTTCGTTTTTTTTTGGATAAAAAAAAGCCACCCGCCCGCCGCCAGAGAGGCCACACAAGGGGAGCAAAAAAAAAAAAAGAGAAAGAAAAAAAAGGGGATTTTTATTCCCAACGCGCCGCTCTCACGTCGTCACGCGGTCACGCTTCTCTCTTTCTATCGTCGAGAACAAAAAAAAACGTCGACGACGACGACGAGTAAAACAAAGCGCGCGGTTGTTTCTTCTTCGACGTACACTTGCAATTTGCCTCTGTTCGGTTGCATCAACACTTGGTTTCTTTGCGTGGCCATTTTCAAGCCCTTCAAGCCGTGGGAGGAAGGCGCACCCAACGTGATCGACGAGCAGGAGGCTTTAATGCTACTAACGCGCGTTCTTCTGGAGGAGACTCTGGCGTTAGTTAAGGTGGAAGCGGTGTGAATCGGAGTGCTCAAAGACAACGCCGACATCCTCTGTGTGTGTATATATATATATATATATATATGTGGTGTGTGTGTGTGTGTGTTTGTCTTTAAAAGACTATATACCGTACCGTGTGTAATGACGACGAGGAATGTTGTGAATTTGAACTCGCCGTCTTTTCTGGCTGGACTCTGTCGGCTTTTGGACCTTTTTTTTTGCGAAAAAAGCGCACCTTGCTTCTTTCGTCTCTGCTTTATATAGATGTGGGCGAACTGGACTCGTCAAATTCAAAAAAAAACAAGTTCGTCTACACGAGGGTGGGAGGGACATTTCCCAAAAAGGCTGTGAAAGGCACTTCAAAAGAATAAAAACACACTCGTACACATACAACACCGAATGAGCAACCCGTCGTCGTGCGCGCAGTTGCGGCTGATGAGGGCATCAGCGTTAGCATCGACAACAACAGCGCGCAGAAGGAACGTGAGAGCGACGCCAACGACGAGAGGAAGACATCATCATCGACGAGCAACTTCGTCGTCGTTAAAAACGAACGCATCTTTCGAAAACGTTCTATCTTCTTCTTTTTCTTCGTCTTCTTCTTCTCAACAACGACAACTCGAGAGAAACGCCGCCTTGTCTTCTCGTCAAAAACGCTCGAGTCAACTCGGCGTTATTCAAAATATAGGAAGAGGAAAAGAAATTTCAAACGTCAGAAGGAATGCGGTCGTGACGCGCGCCGCGTCGGACGGAGAGCAGCAAAAGAAAATCTCGCAATCTGAGTTTACCGAACGAGCGTGGGAAGCCATCGTGGGTGCTCCCGAAAACGCGCAGAAAGCGTCGCAACAAATAGTCGAAACCGAACACTTATTTTTGGCGCTATTGGAACAACGCGAAGGATTTTCCGGGAAGATATTGAAACATTTAGGATTGGACATGAAAACTGTGATCGACAAGACAAACAAATACATCGAGAGGCAACCGAAAGTGCAAGGCGCTTCGCAACAAGTTTTGGGTAGACACTTGGAAATAGCCGTGGATAATGCGCGAGACCGAGCCAAGGAGTTACAAGACGCATTTGTCGCCGTGGAACATTTATTGTTGGCCATTGCCGACGACGCGAGGTTTGGCAAAGATTTGTTCCAAAAAGAGTTGAAAGTCTCGACGGAACAATTGGAAGCAGCCATCGTGTTTTTACGAAAAGGCCAGACAGTGACGGACCAAAGCGCAGAGTCGAAATACGATGCGCTGTCAAAATACGCTAGAGATTTAACGGACGAAGCGAGAAAAGGTAAACTAGATCCAGTGATTGGGAGAGACGATGAAATTCGTCGGGCGATTCAAATCTTATCGCGAAGATCGAAGAATAATCCCGTCTTGATTGGCGAACCCGGAGTCGGTAAAACCGCCATCGCGGAAGGGTTGGCGCAACGCATCGTCAACGGAGACGTGCCTACTTCGTTACAAGATGTTTCCATCATGTCTTTAGACATGGGTTTACTCATCGCCGGTGCCAAATTTCGAGGCGAATTCGAGGACCGGTTGAAAGCGGTGATGAAAGAAGTCGTCGACTCGATGGGGAAAATTATCTTGTTTATCGATGAAATCCACACCGTCGTTGGTGCCGGTGGTAATGGCGGCGGTGGCGGCATGGACGCTGGAAACTTGTTGAAACCGATGTTAGGAAGAGGCGAGCTTCGATGCGTTGGAGCGACAACTTTGGACGAGTTTCGACAGCACATTGAAAAGGATCCCGCGTTGGAGAGACGTTTTCAACAAGTTTTGGTAGAAGAACCGTCGGTGGAGGATACGGTTTCGATTTTGAGAGGTTTACGTGAAAGATACGAGTTGCATCACGGCGTTTCAATTTCTGACGCCGCTCTAGTTGAGGCGGCGAATTTATCCGACAGATACATTGCTGATAGATTCCTTCCTGATAAAGCCATCGACTTAGTCGACGAATCGGCAGCGAAATTAAAAATGGAAATTACTTCGAAGCCGACGGCTTTGGATGCCATCGACCGGGAAATTATCAAGTTACAAATGGAAATCTTGTCTTTGTCCAGAGACGGTTCGGCGATGACTTCGGCGGCTGATAAGAAATCTACCGAAACGAAACTGAAACGCATGAAGAAAGAAATTGACTCGTTGAAAATCGAACAGAAAGATTTGCAGGATCGTTGGCAGGAAGAGCAAGATAAATTGATCCAAGTGCAAACGCTGAAAGAGGAAATCGAACGCGTCGGCGTGGAAATTGCCAATGCGGAACGCTCGTACGATTTAAACAAAGCTGCGGAGTTGAAATACGGAACCTTGATGGAGTTGCAACGCTCGCTCGCCGAAGCTGAGGAAGTTTTGATTGCCGAAAAAGACAATAAAAACAAGCTTTTATCGGACGAAGTCACCGAGAACGACATCGCGGAAATCGTCGCGAAATGGACCGGAATTCCAGTTGCAAAGTTGCAACAAGGCGAAAGAGAGAAGCTTTTAGATTTAGATTCGGAATTACACAAACGAGTCGTCGGTCAAGACGAAGCGGTGAAAAAAGTCTCCGAAGCTATTCAACGTTCCCGAGCTGGGTTGAGCGACCCGAACAAACCCATCGCCTCGTTTGCATTTTTGGGTCCAACTGGCGTCGGTAAGACCGAGCTCGCTAAAACGCTCGCGAATTTCTTATTCAACACCGAAGACGCAATGATTCGAATCGATATGTCTGAGTACATGGAAAAGCACGCGGTATCTAGATTGATTGGAGCGCCTCCCGGATACGTCGGTTTTGAGGAAGGCGGACAACTCACGGAAGCGGTGCGAAGACGACCGTACTCTGTCATACTGTTCGATGAAATGGAAAAAGCGCACGCGGACGTGTTCAACGTTCTGTTGCAAATTTTGGACGACGGTCGCGTGACCGATTCTCAAGGGCGAATGGTGAGTTTCAAGAATACAATTTTGATCATGACCTCCAACATTGGCTCGCAATTCGTTTTGGACGGTTTACTCAACGCCGGCGAAGAATCGGAGCAACAGGCGAAGAAATCCGCGGGGGAGAGGAAAGCGAAAGTTATGGATGCCGTTCGCGGTCACTTCCGTCCAGAATTCATCAACAGAGTAGACGAATGGATTGTTTTTGACCCGTTGCTCCGCTCGCAAGTCGAGGCCATTGTTCTTCAGCAAGTTGAGCGCGTTCGATCTCGATTAAAAGACAGACGCATTGCAATTGAAATCGAGGACTCTGCGTTGCAAGCGTTGTGTGTAATTGGATATCAACCCGCGTTTGGTGCGCGTCCGATTAAGAGAGCGGTGCAGCAATACCTCGAAACCTCCGTCGCGAAGGCTATCCTCCGAGGCGACATCTCCGAGGAAGATGTCGCGGTGGTTTCAGCAAAGCGCGTCGAAGACGACGATTTCGTCGAAGGTGGTCAACAGTTTGAGTTTGAAGTCAAACGAAAAGCGGGGGCGAAGAAACCATCAAAGTCGACGAACTCTGTCGACGAGGAAGTACCGATCGAAGCGCGATAATGCGACCACATCACTGACTGTAGTACTACTAAAAGAAAAACAATAACATCAAAAGCGAAAAGCGACGCGGCAGGAGGAGTATAAACTTTGATATAATACTACCTCTCATGGGTTTATACTACTCTAAAATCTACAAAAATACTCTGAATCATAAAATTACCAGTATTTAGCGCGCGCGAAAGTGTTTTGTCTTCTATTCTCTAAAATACTAATCTCTCTCTCTCTCTCTCTCTCTCTCTCTCTCTCTCTACCCTCGGCTTTCAAATCGAGTTTCTTTTAAATCGCTCCACAACCATAATCTATCTTTCAGTTGCCTAATCTTACACTGTTCGATTTCATCAACTTTCCTTCCAAACTTGTAAATCCCGACCGTCGGCGTCCAACGCATGAACTTGGCCGTTTCCGGTAATAAATCCACGTCCGTGAATATAAACTCTGAATTCGGATACTTCTCCGCCTCGTCGAACATCGAGGGCGAGAGTTTGTGACAGTGTTTGCACCAACTCGCGCCAAAGTTTACGACGACGAGTTGTTTTCCTTTCGTCTCGTGGAGTTTCTTTTTGAAATTTTCTTCGCCTTTAATCACGGAGACGTTCCGGATGATTTCACTCGTAGTAGCAGTAGTACTAGTAGTACTAGTAGTAGTAATTTGTTGTCGTTCTTGTCGTCGAAGAGGGTTACGAGAAGAGGACGAAGACGCCATCCCGTCGTCGTCGTCGTCGTCGCCACCGCCGCCGCCGCCGCGCGAGAGGAGAGTGCCCCTCATGCGCCTCTCCTTCCCTCTTTTTTTTTCTTCTCTCCTCTCTTCTTTTTTGTGCGGAGAAGAAATCACTCAGCAGCCGCTTGCTGAGAAGAGAGAAATCTTCTCTCTCTCAGCAGCTGCTCAGTCACATAAAATTCTTCAATCTTTGTTTCTCTCTCTCTCTCTCTCTCTCTCTCTCTCTCTCTCTCTGACTCTGACTCTGACTCTCATCGGTCGCGGAGAAGCGAGCTAAAATCCTCCGCTTTCGTTTCTGCCTCGCATTCTCATCCGTCGTGGACGTTGCGGCGAACATTTTATAAAACTTATCAAAGAAGAAGAAGAGAGAGAGAAGTTGAGAAAAGTTTTTCTCTGCTCTTGCTCTTTCTTTTGTGAAACAAAAATCAAATCAGACGTTTTGCGCGCTCGACGCGGGCAGTTTGACGGCGGCCAACCGGGGCGTCCCGTCCAAATGAGTAATAATAGCACTAACAGTAACAACAACGACGGTCAGCTCAACGCCATCAACAGCAGTCCGAAATCCTCCTCATCAAACATCATCTTTGGAGTGGGAGGAGGAGGAGGACAGAAGTTTTTTGCTTCGAAATGGCTGACTTTGCTTCTGTCTCAGTTGGTGATGGTCTCCTCGGGCGCCTTGTACTGTTTCCCTTTGTACTCGCAGACTATGAAGGAGAGATTAAATTTAACGCAAGAACAGTTGACGTTTATTGGGACGTGCGGGAATTTCGGGGCGTTCTTCTCCGTTTTAGGCGGGATGTATTTCGATCGATTCGGGAGTAAGGCGACGTTATTCTTGGGAGGGACGTGTAAAATAATTGGGTTCGGAATGACGACTATGATTTTGCGAGGAATCATTTTCCCGCAAACCGTCTTTTTCTCGAGTGTAGCTGCGTATATCATGGGAACTGGATGCTCGACGAGCTTAACTGCCGCGTTAGGAGCGAATTACGCGAACTTTACGGACAAGACGCAGCACGGGAGATTAGTCGGTTTAATCATGGCATTTTTTGGTTTATCGAGCGGTGTTTTTAGCATAGTATTTGACGTATTTTTCACAAACACCGGGAGTGACATCGGGAAGAACAGCGTAGCTTTTGTGCAATTCTTGGCGGTATTTTGCGGCGGCGTCGATATTTTGTGTTCAACTGTCGTCGGCATTCCGAGAGGTTTCGCTTTGCCGCCATCATCCACTCTTGACGAGATGAACAGTTCTAACGCCATGAACATAAATAACGAAAGTAGTAGGAATGCAGGATCTATGGTTGATGATTTTAAACGAGCATTTGTAACGGGAACCTTAACCGTTGACGATCGTTTGCGTTGGAGCTTGACGATCACGGCAATAGGCGCGGTACACGTCGCGGTTTCTGGATACTTGGCACACCAATTCGGGTCGCAAGCCACATCTCCGTTTGCGTTATTTATTTTTGCGTGCATCGCGTACTCGTTGTATCGAGTGACAACACTAGGCACAAACTCGTTGTTGCGTCACAAGAGCGAATTAGTCGCCGTGAGTTCGGTGGTTTCGACGGATCAAAAGTCGTTGGAGATGAAATCGATGGACGACGTTGAAAATCCGCAAAGTGCTTCGAGCAACGGTCTCAACAAAAAGACAAATTTGTCACCAACCGAGGTTTTGCAGGAGATGAACTTTTATTTGATCTTTGTCGCGCTCATGTTTTCGCTCGGATCTGGTGTCACGGTGATTAACAACTTGACGCAAATTGCGAAAGCATTCGGAGAGAATTTGCCGAGTTCGATGCCGTTGACGCTTCTGAAAATGTTTGCGTGCACGAACACGTTGGGTCGATTACACGCAGGGCATTGGAGCGATAAATTATCTAAGCGATCGGTGGATGGTAATGGTGTAAAAGAATCGCACTCCTCAAGAAAGCTGCGCGTGTTGGGAGGAACCACCTCTTCGAATATTGTTTCGAGCTTCATCTCAAACTTTGATACCTCTGGACGCGTCGGTCGCGTGAGGTTTACATCGTTTTTAATCGTCGGCGCATTTTTTGGTATGATTGCGTGTTGGACCGCGTCAGAAGATATGCCGAGTAGTATTTTAGCTTTAACTTTAACCATTGGATGTGCAGTCACGGGTTGGTTCTACGGCGCTTTGTTTTGGTCCATGCCAACGGTGACGATTGATATTTTTGGACCGAAACATTTTGGCGCGAACCGAGGCTTGGTTGGGTTAGCGCCCGCCGTCGGAGGATACCTCATGAGCACAAAGATAGCAGGTGCAGTGTATCAGTACTCCGCTGTGTTTGATGAAGGATGGAAGTGCACGTCCGGCCGCGTGTGTTATGCGCAGGCTTTTTTCATCAACACGATTCTCGTAGTCATCGCGTATTGTTCGATTTTAGTTTTGTGCCGAAGAAGAAACGAATAGTCATGTATGTGTTTTACTGTTATTCTTGTTTTAAATTATTGATGATGTTGTACACGTATACAAATAGCAAATAAAGAAACGCATAATTAATCCCATCCGCATAATTTTGGTCGTATAACTTTCTCAAACACGCCATACGCCTCATCCGTAGATTCAGGTAAAACTGTCGGTAACAAACCGCCCTTCACTCGAAAGGTTATCAGAAAAGAGTTTGTCACGATTGCGTTGACAGTTTTCGGATTCACCACGATCGCTTCGACTTGCATCACGATATCTCTTTCGATATCATCCCCACTCTCGTCGTACACGTTCGTCTCTTTCAGTTCTAGAGTATCCTTATCGAACTCTCCCGGTTCGCCGACGTGGATGATGTGCGCCCGAAACCTCAACAAATCGCCAACCTCAACTGGAGCTCGAAAATCTACATCTGACATGTTCACAAAAAGTGGAAACGTGCCCGCGAATGTGTACGCATTCGCTAACGCCAATTCAAACCCGCGTCGCAATAAAAATCCACCGAATATCCGTCCAGATAAGTTCACTTGCTGCGGTTGCGCGACGAACAAATTCTCGTGCACCGTCTGCGAAGTCAAAACGGTTTTCGATAACTTCTCGTCCAACACCGCTCTCGAGGGCATCTCTTTTGCCACTCGAGACATTTCCCGCATCTTTTTAACCCACTGCTTCCGAAATACTCTCACTTCTTCGCGCATGGGCATTTTATCCATCTTTCTGTTCTTCTTCAACTCAATCTGTGCTTTAACTTCATCGAATGTTGCTCTCTGCTCCTCGGTCAGCGCCTTCACGTCCAACGGGTTCACCGGCGTCGCTTTACCAGTCGCGTTTGACCTCGCGGCGAATATAAAATCCGCTCGCATTAAAACATCGCCTCTTTCGTTTTTCAAATCGCATCTCACCACGATCGAGGACGTTCCAACGTACGCCACCGATCCGTGTAAAAACGTCTTTTGGTCTAACCGTAATTTTTTGAACTGTCGAATGTTATCCGCGCTCGCGGTGACCGCGTTCGGAGGCCTCGTCGCCGGGTCGTTGTCGTCAATGTGCGTAAACACGACGTTTCCAGCTAACGAGTCCATGTCTTCCAACACACGTCCGATTCTCGCCGTGTTCCACGGCGTCGCGTAATCTCTCGCCAACTGTTTATCGTTCTCGAAATCGTACAAAACCACGTGCTCTTTCACTTTCTTCATTTTCAAGACGGTTTGTTCCGGAGCGTGCGGGTGCTCTAAATTCATTTGCTCCAAGCGATCGTTCCACAAGCGCTTCGTGATGGCAGTTCTTTGGTGTGAAATGTAACCCATTTCAGAGGCAGCTGTCGTCGAAATCCATGTCTTTTGTTGACGATGATACTGATGATGATGATGTCTTTTCAGAAGTCGTCCCCCTCGGTGCGTCGTCGTCGTCGTCGTCCATTTATTCTCGTTGTTGTTGTTGTTGTTGTTGTTATCCACTTCTGCTCTTTTCGTCTTTGAAGAAATAACTGTCGTCGTCGCCTCGGGAACAAAACCAACACCGACGTCTCTTTGAAGAGACGACGACGACGACGTCGAGAGAAAGCGCGAATGCGGTCGTGGTGGTGCTGGTGATGATAAAAGCATCTCGCTGCTCGTTGGTATTGTTGTTGTTGCGCCGCCGATGGTGTTGTTGGTATTCTTCGCAGCGCATAGCGCTCTTACCATTCGAGCGGCGTGCCTTACCCGCATCGTGTTTGTTTTTTGTCGTTTTATCCTCTTCTTCTTCTTCTTCTTCTTTCAAAACACCAAAAAAATCAAAATTTTAACTTTTGGAGAGAAAAGAGAAGGAAGAAAACAAAAAAGTTCCACAACGCACGTGTGCCAAACAAAAAAAAAATACGCGCGCGCGCGACGAATAATAATAATAAAATATAATATTAAGAAGAAGAGAGAAGAGAGAAGCGCCTCGCGGGGGATGGGGGGATTCGCGATGACGACATCGACCGCAACGAGAACAACAGCAGCAACAACAAATGGTGGTGGTGGTGGTGGTGGTGGTGGTGGTGGTTTGATTTCGAGACGAACGACGAGCAACGGCGGGGCGAACTCGTTGCCCGGGGACTCGTTTAAAGAAACGTTCGTCGAAAGAACGCTGAAAACAGTCGACGTGTTTAAAAGAAACGACGCTTTAGACGAGTTTTCGAAAGAAGGCTCGAATAAAGGCGGCGTGTTGACGCTCGCGTTCGCGTACGTCGTCTTCGCGCTGGTGTTTTCGCAAGTGCGACAGCTCTTCGCGACGTCGATGCGGACGGATTTGTTGGTAGATCACGACATGGATCCGACGATGGTGATGAACTTTGACGTTTCATTTCCAAACTTAAACTGCGAACATCTCGCCGTGGACTTGGTCGATGCGGTTGGTCACAGGGCGTTTAACTTAAGCGGCGAGAGCATTTACAAGCACTCGATGTCTAAAGAGATTCCATATTTGGCTATCGAACACGCAACGATGGGTGTTGGGTCCAGGCAACATTTTCACGCCATCGCGCCGAAGTCGCTGCATCCGTTTTGGGAGGGAGAGGACGAAGGTACGCCTTTAGGTAGGATCGTGCCGGGCGACGAGTTCGATTACATCGTCGGCGATGACGATGAATACGACGATAATAAGAAGAATAAAAACGAAAATATCGTCGAGCAACGACGCGACGAGTACGGGTACAGGCGTTTTGCTTTGCTTTTAAACTCCGAAAACTTCAAGAGAAACGTCAACGCGCACAGCGTTCTTTTAGTGAACTTTCACGCGCCTTGGTGTTCGCACTGTGCAGCCTTAGCGCCGCACTACGAACGGGGAGCACAACTCGTACAAAAAGCGCTCGCAAAGTCCATGAACTCGAGGCTGTCAGCTGCGTTTGCTGGCGTCGACTGCACCGCGGAAGAGAATAAAAAGCTATGCGACGACGAAAAAATATTGGCGTATCCAACGATACGGGTCTACAGAGGCAGTTCGAGCGACGCGATTCTGCTCGATAAGAGTAAAGGGGATATTCGTCATTTCGAAGTTTATCACGGACCTAGAACGTCTGAAGCTATGGCTGAATTCACGCTGAGTTTATTGCGAACGTTGCGGGAAAACGACACTCGAACGACGAACGATGCGCCTTCCACGTCTTCGGATAAACGTGGCGGCGAAGAAGAAGCGCCACCGATAAATGTTCGCGCGCATCGTTTGGGTTACGATTTTGACAGGGATGGTCGACACGAATCCACCGTTCGCTCTTCTGGATGCACGGTGGAAGGCAGAATTCGTTTAGCAAAGGTTCCAGGAGCGGTGTTTTTTTCCGCTCGAAGTTACGGCCAAACTATCGATCTTCACCGCATCAACAGCACTCACATCATCAACCACTTCTCGTTCGGCGATTACGTGCCAACAACATCGAAGAAACGCTCGTACGTTCCGAAAAAATTTCGCAAAGCGTGGTCTTTAGCGTCTAAAGATGGCGGTGGTAAATTTGCCACAGAGAAAGGTTTCGCGGAAGGCGAAAATATTTTCGCTTCGCAGCACAAAAATACCATCCATGAACACCACATGCAAGTCGTGACACGTTCGATCGTTCCGTTGAACGCGGCGACGTTAACATTGAACGAATACACGTTCTCTTCGAACAAGTTCAAAATCTCGCCTTCATCTTCGCAACAAGAGAGTGCGTCGTATTTTGACAAAGAAGATAACGACTTCTCTGAAGGCGCTACGCACGCGATATCGAAGAGAGGTGCGTACGTCAAGTTTGCCTTTGCGATCTCACCAATAGCAATCTCGCACGTAGAAACAGAAAAAAATGTATTCGAATGGTTGATGGACTCTGTGACTATCCTTGGTGGCGTGGTCGCGTTTACGTTCGCGTTTGAGTCTATTTTGCACTCTGGCGTTCGTAAAGCCGCGAGAATGTATCGCAAAAGAATGTTGGGAGCCCCAAAGTGCACGTGACAGACGCACGCGCGACGAGAGACATAAATTCTACACACCTACGAATAGAATAAATAAACATAAATAAAAGGGAATCTAAAATCTACAACGTCGTCGTCGCTAACGACGGTTTTGGCGGTTCCGCGGGTCCGTCTTCGACCGGTTTCAACGCCGCTACAAACTCCTCCATAATTTCTCGACTATTCGCACACAACACGCGTCTCGCGTTTAAATGCATTTCCTCGCCGCTCGGATCGACCACGACGCCGCCGGCTTCTCTGACAATCACCGTCGCCGCGCAATTATCCCACGGTCCTCCGAACCCAATTTCGAAGAAACCGTCTACTCTTCCGCTCGCCACGGCGCACATATTCATTGCGCACGATCCCGTGCACCTCACACTTCTCGAGTTTTGCACCACATTCCTTATCCGTCCCATGATGGCGTCTATAGTTTTCTCGTCTCTCCCTACGCCGATTTCCGTGGCTATCAACGCCTTCTTCAACGTCGCCGTGTTCGATACCCGAATCGGCCGCGCGTCCGCCTCTTCGTTCAAGTCTTCCCCGACGACATTAATCAGCTGCGATCCTCTCCCTTTCACTCCGACAAACATCTCTCTCGTTATCGGATTAAACACAACCCCGACGACGGGTTCTTTATTCAAAGTCAAGCCAATCGAAACGCACGAGTTTGGATAGGAGTGAATAAAGTTCGTCGTCCCGTCGACTGGATCGACGTACCACGTCGGCGCGTCGCGCATTTCGGGAATAACATCCCCACACGCCGCGGTTTCCTCCTCTCCAACGATTAAATGTTCTGGAAACGTTCTCGTCAGGTACTCTTTGATCATCTTTTCGCACTTTTCATCCGTCAGAGTGACTAAATCCACGTCGTTTTTTTTACTGTTTTTCACTAAAGACGAGTCCGTCCCCCAGGCGTTTCGAATCTCCCTCCCGGCGATGAACGCGCAGTGTTTCGCCGCGCTCAGCGTCTCCTCCAGAAAAGAAGAAGATGGTTCTTCCATGGTAGTAGTTGTAGTAGTTGTTGTTGTAGAAGGAAAAGAAGAGTAAAAAGCACTAACTAGTTGTTGTTGTTGTTGTTGTTGTTGTTCGTTAAAGAAGAAGAGAGAATGAGGAATTTTTTGGACACAAAAAAGAGAGAAATTTTTATAAAATCGTGTGAGAGTTTTTTCGACGCTTCGAGGAGACAAGAGAGAAGAGAGAGAGGATCGATCTTCTTCTTCTTCTTCTTCTCTTTCTCTTCATTTTCTTGTTTCGCGTGGAAAAAAGGAGGAAAAAGGATGGAAGGAGAAAACGACTTTGAGGACGCGGTGGCGGTGCGTTACGTGACCGTGGAAATCAAAAGCGACGCGTTTGATTCTCGCGCGGTGGAAACGTCGACGACGACGAATGGAAACGCGAATAAAATCAGAATCGATTCGAAGAAAACGGTGAGAGACTTGAAAGTGACCGCGAGCAAACGCTTGATTGATAACAACAACAACAACAAAAGCAGTAAACCGACGAACCCGAAATACATCTGTTTCCTGTATCAAGGCAAAGTTTTAAGAGAAGACGAGGAGCAGTTAGAAAAAGCTCTCGGATTGGACCGAAAGAAACTGAGATATGCGAGCAGCGGCGAGGAAGATGAGGGAGACGAAGAAGGAAACGAGAACGACGAAGACGAGGTGAAGATTGTGCACATGATCGTGAGGAAATCAGAACGCGAATTGGAACGAGAACGAGAAGAGAGAGAGAAGAAAAGAGAGGAGGAGAGAAGGAGGAACAGTAGTAGTAATAATAACAGCAGCAGTAACGACGATAGCAGCGGCGGCGACGCAAACGGGAACGTTTTGGCGAGCGAGCAACCACCAAACGCAACTTCGACGCCACAACCTCAAGCGCACCAACAATCTCCACCACCAGGCGTGGTGATGGTATCACCGATGGTGATGAATGCGTATAATGCAGCGTATAACGCGGCGTTTAGAAGTTTGCGACCGAACGCGACAGTAGTACCCAGATCGCCCGGATTGGCGTACGTGCAAACAAACGAACAATCAACTTTTTTTCAACAGCAAGACAACGCGACGAGACAAATAGGAAGCAGTGCCGTGAGTAACGCGAACACCGCAGTGGCAACAGTAGACGCGACTCCAAATGCGCCGCAAGGAGCAGGAGGAACAGGAGCGCCGGTAGCAGCTGGGGCGAATGCTAACAACAACGACGATCCAAACGTCATCATCGATCCGAATCAACCTTATCAACGCATCGTCAGAAGAGGGGAGAATGGCGAAGAGATTGTCGAAGTTATTCGAGTTATACAGTTTCGAATCGATGTAAAACTCATGTTAAAGCTCATATTGATCACCGCATTTGCTTGCCAAGACGCGTCGAAGAAGAAAATGGCCATGTACATCACGGCGGCGATCATCGGATACCTCTACCAAACTGGTGTTTTAGAATCTATTTGGGACGCTTTGTTCGGCGCCTACTTACCTCCCGAGAACGAAATGCAGCAAGGTGGAGGAGCCAATGCAGGAGCTAATAATAATAATAATAATAATAATAACGCGAGAGACCAAGGAAATGATAACAGAAATAACATCAGAAACGGACGTCGTCAGCGGTACCGCAGACCGGCGAATGTCGCCGGATACACGGATACAATGCCGCAAAGCTGGTTAGGCGAGTTGAAGATATTCGCCTATTCCTTTGTGGCCTCCTTATTTCCCGCGTGGAGAGTTCCGAATTTGCGTCAAAACGAGGTGAACAACAACAACAACAATAACCCGCAGAGACATCTTCATCAAGATTAATATAGTCATAGAAAAGATTTGTATCATCATCATCATCATCATCATCATCATCATCATCATCATCAACATCAACAACAATAAAAAAATAACGAACTCTCTTCGCTTCTTCAGAAAACAAAAAGTATCTCCTCCTCCTCGTCGTCGTCTCGCGTAAATACTGAAAATGCTACTACTGCGACGGCAACAGACGGCGCGTCTCATCAGAGCGATGCTGAACGCACCATCGAGTGGTGTTGCTGCTTCTTTCGCTCCTCATTCGTCGTTTCCTTCGCATCTTCGGACGCATACTGCGAAGACCAACTCGACGACGACGACGACGACGACGACGACGAACACAAACAAAATCGAGTTTCCAATCGACGTCGGGAAAACCTTACGTGTGATGGATTTGAACGGAAAGAAAATAGTCGTTAGAAATTTAGACCCCGGAGACGAACGCGTGGAGATTTTTAGCAGCACTAGCTTCGCGTCGTCGTCGACCTCGTCGTTATCGTCTCAATTACGCGCGGAAAAACTAGATAACGGCGACGTGTACGTATTCACCGTTTCATCGGACGAAGACGAAATGAGAAAAAATGGAGACGCCGCCGATGACATCATCGAATGCAAAATACCACCTCGCTTTGTATCTTTAGACGTGTTGATGGGGAACGCGGGTTCGTTGACGGTCGATGCGAATGTCGCCGAGGCGAGCGTAGACGTGACGGTAGTGAATGAAGATGAAGATGAAACCGACGCGCGTGATAGAACGGAGGACGATGTGCCGTCGTCATTTTTGCCGCCGCCAGCGCACGTGCGATTCTTAAAGAGCGTCAAAGGCGCCTACGTGAACGTAGAAACGTTGAATGGAGATGTCTCGTGCGAAACGATTCAAGCGAACGCGTCGATTAAAACGAACGGAGGTAACGTGATTGCGAAAAGAGTGGTAGCGAACGATTTGCGAGTAGACGCCGGCGTCGGCGGTAACATTCTCATCGATTCCGTTTTCGTGCACGATTGCGAGCTATACACGACCAAAGGCGAAATTCGCGCGAAGAAGAACTTTCGAGCGAGTGGAACGACAAAATGCATCACGAACGGCGGTAACGTGTCGTTAGAAAACGTGGAATGCGGAGACGAAGACGCGGAAGTGACGATTGATGCGCGGAGCGGAGGAGGCAGCACCGACGGTGGCGATATATCCATACAGTTCGCCCCACGAGTGACAAACATCCACGTGTACACGAACAACACGGGTTCGATCGACGCGCGAGTCCCGAGTGGGTTTCCGGCACTCGTCGTTCGACGAGAAGAAAACCAACCGGACGAAATCATCGTTCCCGCAAAGACGAAAAAAGAAGACGGATCGTCCTTTGGCGAAACCAGCGGCGAAGGAGACGAAAAGAGTAAAGACGTCTCCACACTCGGTGCTCGAATAGTGCACGACGTCGACGACTCGCTCGCGCGCAAAATACGCGCCGAATACGAGTCAAAATCCAACGTCATCTTCTCGCTCGGCGGGATAAACAACAACGACGTCGTCGCGGATGCAGCTTCTTCGAAGAAGGAGGAGAAGAAAAAAAGCGGCTCGTTATCGCTCGTCGAAACGTCGTGGCTGGACGAAGTTTTCTTCAAGAATGCGAAGAAGAATAGCTACTAGAGGTCACGAGGAAGAGAAAATAGAGATAGAATATATATACGTAGAGAGAGAGAGAGAGAGAGAGAGAAAGAGTAGTTGAAATTTAGATTGGTTGATAGTGTAGCCGCCGCGCGAGAGAACGTCCCCTTCGAGTTGTATTTTATTATTTATTTTTTGTTTCGAAACATTTCTCTCTCGTTCGTTCTCTTCTTATCTGAAAATCGTCGTCAGAACAAAACCACCCATCCTCTCATCGAAGAATGGTTGCGCACTCCATCTTAAGAAGAGGCTCCCGAGCGGCGCTGAATTCAATCGCCCGACAGTATTCGTCCGTGCCGAACGTCATGGTGCGAAACGTTTTTCGCTCTTTCTTTTCCGTTCGAACGTCGTTCGCGAGTCTTCGTTACGCGTGAATGATAAAAAAAAGGATCTCTTCTCTCATCTTTTTTCCTTCGCCGCCGAGAGACCTCTTTTTTTTTGTTTTGCGCGCGCTCGCGGTTTCTTCTTCTTCTCGTTCTCTCTCTCTCTCTCGTTCTCGTTCTTTTCGCCGCTGTCGTTGTTCTTCGCCCTTATCTTCCTTCTTTCTTTCCCTCTTTCGTTCGTTCGTCCGGAAGGAAGAAAGGAGAGTAGAGGAGAACGGTGACTTTTCTCTCTCTCTCTCTCTCTCTCTTCGTTCGCGTGTGTCGTCACACCAAACAAACAAACGAACACACAAACGAACCGAAACTCACCAAAATTTTTCTTCCCTTTGAAAACAAACAAAACAACAAACAACGAAACAGACGGCGGCGGTGATTCGCGAAACTGGACCGTCCTCGGTGATGAAGATTGAAAAAGATTACCCGACGCCGAAACTCAATCCGGGGTCGGTGTTGATCAAGAACAAGTTTTCTGGGATCAACTTCATCGACACGTATCACCGCTCGGGTTTGTATAAGAGAGACTTACCTTTCATCGGTGGCCAAGAAGGGGGCGGTTTCGTCGCGGCGACGTCGCCGGAGGCGGAAGCGCAAGGCGTGAAAGTCGGCGACAGAGTGGCGTATTCTTCGGTGTTTCAAACGTACGCGGAGTACACCGCGGTTCCGGCGCACAAAGTCGTCACCGTTCCTGAAGAAATTCCGTTAGACGTGGCCGTTTCGTGCGGGGTTCAAGGTATGACGGCGCATTACTTGACCCACTCCGCGCACGCGCAGTTGGTCAAACCGGGCGAGTGGATGCTCATCCACGGCACCGGTTCTGGGACCTGCCAATGGGCCGCGCAAATGGCAAAGTTGAGAGGGTACAAAGTCATCGGCACGTGCTCCAAGTCTAAGGTGGATATTGCTAAAGGCACTGGCGTGGACGAGTTGATCGTTTACGACGAAGCGCCAGGGACGTCGTACGAAGACTACTCCTCGGTGGATTTAGTCCCAAAAATTATGGAAATCACAAACGGGCAAGGCGTAAAGTGCGTCATCGACGGGATCGGTTTAGCGACGTGGGAAACCTCCATCGAAGTGTTGGCCACCAAAGGCATCTTTGTCTCATTCGGTAACGCTTCTGGCGCCGTCCCGGCCTTCCCGCCGTTGAAATTAATCAACAAATCCGCGTTTTTAACGCGACCGAAATTGAACGACTACACGCAAACGAGAGAGGAGTTGATGTGGAGAGCGAACGATATTTTCGGTTGGATTAAATCTGGAGAGTTAAAGGTTGCCGTGGACAGATGCTTTCCGTTAGAGCAAGCGAAGGAAGGTCACGACTACTTGGAAGCCGGTAAGAGTCGAGGGAAGGTTTTGTATGAAATCAATTAATTAATCAAAAGAATACGTCTCATAAACAAACACAACACGTGCTGTTATTTTCGTTTTGCTTTTGCCCGCCGGGGATTTTTTTTCTGATGGTTGCACCTGTCACGAGTCATGCAAGGCCTGCGGTTACCTTGCATCGCCAACGGGCGAGTCGGACTGCTTGTCGTGCGCGAATTCTGCACACGTTCTCACGGTTGCGTACGCCGACGGGACCGGGTCGTGTGCCGCCGCCTCGGCCGCCGCCTCGGCCGCTGCCCCTGTTCGGTTCATCGGGCTATCCGTGGTGCTCGTGGCCATCGCTTCGTTGGTCGCCGTTTATTAAATATATCGTTTGTATATATATATTGATAATGTACATGTATTTTATGAGAACGATAGAAGTGAATCATGTGTATACGTTTAACGTGATGCATATAACAACATTCTTCTATACAAAATCTCTTGTTTCTTTTTTTACTGCAACATCCGCCTATTGCCTACTAATCCTAGCTCTCGCACCTGTTCTAAGTCCGCCTCGAACTGTTTCTCCAACTTATCCTCCAACTCTAATCCGTCCAAACTTTTATCCAACTTTTCCTCTCGATCCCACGCGTCTTTTTTCGCCCGCAAAACGGTCTCCTTGTTTTTTATCCTCGTTTCCGTGAACGTCTTCAACCGATCGAGTTCGTCCATGAGTTTATCTTTGTCCTCGAACTCTTCGAAAGCCAGAGAAGAGGAAGGAAGGAAGGCGCAGGCGAGGAAGAGGACGAGAAAGACGGAGAGGAGTTTCGCTCTCGAACGAAGAATGCGCATCGAGTCGTGTGCGTGTGCGTGTGTGTGTGCGCGCGTATGTGTGCGTGTGAACGTATCGACGAGAAAGCGCGCGTTTTTGCGTTTGTTTTTAACGACGAATAGGAGTCACTCACCACCACTCGAAGTTGTTTTTTTGTGTTTTGGGCTTGGCGAGAGAAATAATAACGCGCGTGTGTGCAAAACTTGTTCGTAATATTAATATATAGCCATTAAAACACACGGGTCATTCACATAGTATATATATAGTAGCAGTAAAAGCAACAGCGCGGTGCGACAATGTTGTGATAACATCTCTTTTTCTTTCTCTTCTTAATTCATTCATTGATTCCTTTTTTTTCTTTTATTATTTATTCATACACATTTTATACGCGCGCTCGCCGCCGCCGCCGCGCCTTTAGTTCGTGTCGCCCCATCTAACGTTCCAACGGCTCGCTAGGTAATGCGCGCCGATGGGACCTCTGGAACCGTACGGGTACAACTCTGGCGGTATGTTTTCAGATTCGATGGTTTCCAGAAGTGGCGTGAATAGCTTCCACGCGGCTTCCAACTCGTCGTTACGGATGAACAACCTCTTGTCGCCGTGGATGACATCCAAGATGAGACGTTCGTAAGCGTCCGGTAATTCACCGACGGAGTATTTCGATTTATACGTCAAATCTAAAATCGATCGGTCCATCTTGTGCCCCAAGCCTGGAACTTTGTTGTTAATTTTCAAGTAAATCGCCTCATCCGGTTGAATGCGAATGACTAACTCGTTGCACTGCGCGTTGGAAGAGTCTCCGACGGTACCCCCACCGCCTCTCGCGATTGGTTTCGCTTTCTTATCGGCGTAGATGTTCCCCGGCGCGTGTCGAAATTGGATTCGAATTTCACATCCTCTCTTGTGTAAAGCTTTCCCCGCTTTCATCAAAAACGGGACGCCGTCCCATCTGGCGTTATCGATGAACAGCGCAATCGCCGCAAACGTGGCGCAGTTCGAGCCTTTCGGTACGGTTTCGTCATCCAAGTACCCCGGGAGTACGGTCGAGCCGCTCGTTTTACCTTTGTATTGTCCCAGAACGACGTTGTCGATATCAATCTCTCGAATGGATCGAATCACTTTCACTTTCTCATCGCGAATATCTTCCGCGTCCAACGACGCCGGTTCCTCCATCGCGAACAACGCCATGATCTGTAACAAGTGGTTTTGCATGATATCGCGGATGATGCCGTAGTTGTCGAAATAGCCTCCTCTCCCTTCGGTACCGAAATTCTCCGAAAAGTTAATCTGCACGTTTCGAATGTAATTCCTATTCCACAGCGGTTGAAACATAATGTTTGAAAACCTCAGAACGGTCAAGTTTTCAATCAACTCCTTCCCTAAGTAGTGATCGATTCTGTACGTTTGCTTTTCGCTCAACTCGGCGGCTAACGCCTTGGTCAACTCTCTCGAACTTTCCAAATCTCTCCCGAACGGCTTTTCCACGATCACTCTCGTCTCTCCAGTTTTCGATTGCACGTGCCTGGAACTCATTTGTGCCACCGGTACGAAAATCGACGGCGGAATGGACAAATAAAACACTCTCATCGCTCTCTTCTCTCCTTCCGTCTTCAACATCTCCTCGTCCAACTTTTCGAAATCAGCGCCTTCGTCGTAGTTCCCGTGCACGTACTCGCATCGACTCAAAAACTCCTCCATGAATTCATCGCAGTTCTCTTTCGCGTCTATTCTGCATCCTAAGCTCATTCGTATTCTCTCGCGAAACTCCTCCGAGGTCATCTTCGATCGCGCGTACCCGAACACCGAAAACGACTTCGGTAATCTCCCTTCGTAAAACAACGCGAGTAACGAGGGGTAAATTTTCTTCTTGGCGAGATCCCCGGAGGCGCCAAAGACGCAAAACGTCATGTGATCGTGATCTTCCCCGGACGGCCAAACGTCCACGCCGGCATCTTTTGCAGAAGAGGGAGACGTTTTCTCGTTTGTCGATCCTGCTTTTGCCGCGGCGATGATACTCGCCGATCCTCTTTTTTGAGAAGGTCGAACACCAGTGGTCGCCGACGATTTCAACACAAATCCCGCCGTCGTTTTCGTTGAAAAAAGCGCTACTCTCGAAGACGACAAAGACGATTCGTGATTCTTTTTCGTCGTCGAAAAAGACGACGAGGGCGATCTGTATCTTCTCGTCGCAGATGATCTGGTGGGTTTGATTCGTCCGTTGTTCGACGATGATGTCATCGCTGACGATGTCATCGTTGACATCGTCGTCGTCGTCATCGCGTTTCTTTCGTTCTCAACAACGACGTTTGATGATTATTGATTTTGATTTGTGATTGCACGCACAAACGAAGAATGCGCTTTGATGATTTTTGTGAAGAAGGAGAGAGTTTTTTTTTCCCTCTTTTTTTTTTTTACTTTTTTTTGGTGTGTCACCCCCCAGTTTTTGTCTTGACGTAAATAGAAGAAAACGCTTCTTCGAAACGCTTCTTTTTCGCGCTCCTCTCGTTTTTTGTGCTTTGTGCGAGATCTGAATTTAGTGAGAATATATATATGTGCACATATAGTCGCGCGGCGCATATCATAGTAGTATTCGCAAAAACAACAACAACAACAACAACGATATAACAGAATAACGAATCGATATGATCGTGGATAGTTTATGTCCGATGGATCCGATCGAAGCCGGAGAGATATACCGGATGGAGACGTACAGAGATTTAGAATTTCGAGCGAAAAAGTTGAAGATGCGCGATGCGCCCGAGGTGCGAGAGATGTTGAAACGGATGCGAAAGTTAACCGTGGAGTTAGCCGAGATCGCGGAGAAGGAGAAGGGAAATTTGGAGAAAGAGAGGCAAGGGGCGAAGAGAGTGGTGGCGGTGGAGAATGGCGGCGGCGACGCGAAAAAAGAGTGGTGGAAGGACGGAGAGTACGACGAGACGAAAGCGGACGAGGCGAACGACCTCGGTTCGAAATGTTTGAAAATGGCAAAGGAAAGGAAAAACGGTACCGATGCGCAAAGACGAGAAGATTACGAGCACGCGTTCGAGGCGTACACGGAAGCTATCAGGTTAGAGCCGAAGAAAGCGGTGTATTTTGCAAACAGGGCGTTTTGCGCGCTGAAGTTGGAACGATACGCCATCGCCGCCGAGGACAGCGACAACGCTCTGAAACTCAATCCGAAATACGAGAAGGCTTTGACGAGAGGCGCGAAGGCGCACATGAAGTTAAATAACGAAACGAAAGCGATGGAGATGTACGAGTTTATTTTAAGACACATCGACCAAACGCACGCGGAAGCTACGAAAGGACGAGAAGAGGCCAAGGCACTTTTGAAGAGCAAAACGGAACGAGAGAAGAAGCAGAGAGAAGCGACGCGCAAAGGCGAACTGAGAGAGCCTCTCTTCGACGAAGCAGCATTTTTAGAAGTAAACGCGGAACAAAACGCGGAGAATTTGATCGCGAGCGAAGAGATGTTGAGGCAAATCCTAGCGCACTCGTCGTCGACGTCTCCCTATGAGAATAACGCGCGATTCGAATACGTCGAAAATTGCATCAAGTGTCAACGCGTATTATTCGCCTTGGACGAGTGCGAAAGCAAACTTCCGAGAGACTCTATCGATCGATTATACCTTCTCGCCGAGTGTAAATGGAGGATAAACGACGTGAGTGGTGCGTTGAGGTGTTTAGAACCATCAAGCCCGGAGCACGAGTGCGACGAGGAACTTTTGAAACACTCGCGAAAATGCCAGACGCTCGCGAACCGATTGAGAGAACTCGAAACGACTTTGGAATCCATCGAAAGTTTAGCCGATCAGGAAGAGTATCAGTTGTGCGTTGAGAAGTGCGATTACATCCTGGAGCAAGTATCCATGGGTCGACAACCGACGCGGTTTCGCGCGAATATCCTCGTCGTCCGCGCGTCAAATCTCGTAGAAATCGTAAAATGTTCAAACGAAGCCGATTCCTCCGGAAGGAGCAGTAGTAGCAGCAGTGAAGATGACGACTTGTCATCTTCGGATTCGGATTCAGAAGCATCGCCAACCGTTCTCAAAGAACGTGAATTCGAGTACTCGTCGAGAAATGCCGGAGAAAAAGAACAAGAAAAGCTCGACCGGTCTCGACTGGCAAAGACGGCGTTGAAAAGCGCCAAGGAGGCGTTACTTTTACACGCCAACAACGTCGAAGCGCACGTGATCTCTCACGAAATATACCTCTTAGCCAATAAACGCTTGAAAGCGTTCGAATCTATCCGTTTAGCGCAGATGCTTTCACCGGAGGATCCGATCATCGCTCGAAAAGTACAAAAATTGGCCAGAGTTGTTTCGCAAGTGAACAGAAAAGCGCCCGGCAAGAAAAAAGGACGATACGGCTCCGATGTCGACTTGAACGACGACGACGACGACGACGACGAATTTTCCTCCAAAACCCCGCAACTATATAAAATCCTCGACTGCCGACAAACCGCTCGCCCGAAACAAATCGCCAAAGCGTACAAAACGCAAGCCATGAAGTGGCATCCGGATAAGCAACACTCGAAGGACGAAGACGCGAAGCTCGAAGCGGAAACCAGGTTCAAGCAAATCGCGTTCGCGTTTTCCGTGCTCAGCGATAAGAAAAAACGCGCGGAATACGACGAGGATAACACGAACTACGATCAAATGTTGTGAGAGAAGATTTGACGAGAGATTATTCAAAGCGACGCAATAACTACACATTGTGCGATGATGAAAATCAAAGTACGAGTATTAATTTTTTTCCTCATTTTTTTAAAGAATAAAAAAGAACACTCACACGACACGCACGAATGGGCGCGACGCCCAGAGCATCGGGAGGAATGACGTCCTCCAGGCGCACGAAAACGCGAAACAGCAGCAGAAGGAATAATCGTTTGTGCAGACTCTTACTGTGCGTCTCTTTTTTCGTGGTGTTCGTCCGCGAGTTTCTTCTCGAGACGACGACGACGAACAACAACAACAACAACAACAACGAAAATGGATTATCGGCGATGCGTTTGCTCGGAAGTTTTGCGACGCCTTTTGCAACTCTCTTTTCCTCGTCGTCGTCGACGACGAGCGAGTACGGAAAGGATACTTCTGCTCTCGATCGAGAAGGCGACGGCGACTCGAGCGCGGCCGGTATTTCTTCCTCTTCCTCGGCGTCGTCGTCTGATGATGAGGAGGAGGAGGAAGAAGAGTCGAACGGCGCGGAAGAACGAGGAGGAGAAGGAGAAGAAGAAGCAACCACCGCCGGTGTCGTGGGAACGGCACGCAAAGGGCGAAGGCGAAGCCGTTCGCGATCTTCTTCCAAATCAGGTGGTGGTAGTAGTAGTGCTAGTTCTAGCGGTATTAGTTTTAGTGGTGGCGACGAGGAAGGGGACGATACGGGCGGCGGCGAGGACGAGAGCGCCGACTCCGCGAGCGCCGGAGGTAACA
>Ga0181607_10001124_pt1 | contig 24074 bp, 22 predicted proteins | sample 041ome_9_FD_132420 | JGI IMG/M metagenome (GOLD analysis project Ga0181607, IMG submission 132420) | Coastal salt marsh microbial communities from the Groves Creek Marsh, Skidaway Island, Georgia - 041413US metaG (megahit assembly) | ecosystem: Environmental > Aquatic > Marine > Intertidal zone...
ATTTCTATGTTGAAGTTGAAAAAACGATTAAGGAAAAAATTAAACTTTTAAAAATATATAAAGATGAAATTAAAAAATGGCCTCATCCAAGATCATTAAAATCAATTAAAAATTTATCAATGTACAGAGGCTCCCAAATAGGTTTAAAGTATGCAGAAGCATTTATACTAATAAGAGAATTAAATAAATAGTGAATTAAATGAACATTTTGTTTACTTGTGCCTGTGGTAATAAATCTGAAAAATTGTTTAAGATAATTAAAAAAAATTTTAGACAGAAAATTAATCTTTATGGTTGTGATGTAAAAAAAAAGATAGAAAAATCTTATCTAGATAATTTTTTTCAAATTGATTTCAAAAATGAACAAAAATTTATTAAACAATTACTTCATATCTGCATTGAATACAGGATAGATTTTTTATTTGCTTCAGCCGATAGGGAAATTGATTGTTTGTCAAAAAATTCTAAAAAATTTAATAAAATAAAAACAAAAATTTTGATTAATAATTATAAATATACAAAAATTTTTAATGATAAATTTAAAACTTACGAAGCGCTTAGGAAAATTAAAGTTGAGGTACCTAGGTACAAATTAATTAAAAAAATGTCTAACGTAAATAAAATTTTAAATGAGTTTGATTATCCAAATAAATCAGTGATAATAAAATCTAGACAAGGCATTGGCGGACGAGGAGTTTATCTTTTGCTTGGAAAACAAAAATCTGATCAGATTAATTACAAATGGTTTGGGAATTATAATAGAGAAAAAAAAATTTTTTTTTTAAATTCAAAAATCAAACGTAAAATTTTTAAACCAAATAAGTCTATTATTATGGAAGCTCTCTCTAGCCCAAGTTATGACGTTGATGTTTTAAAATTCAAAAAATACTATATGTCAAGTGTAAGAAAAAGAAAAAATCCATCAGGTATTCCTTATAAGGGTAGCAAAATTGTTAATAAAAAAAATATAGAAAAAATTGTTAAGAAAGTTTTAAAAAATTTTAATCTTAAATTTATCCTTGATTTTGATTTTATGACACACAGCATTACAAAAAAACCATTGATTTGTGAAATCAATACTAGACCAAGCGGAAGTATAGTTGACTCAGAAATCCAGGGAAAAAAAATTTTTACAAATTTTTTAAAAATTTTATTAAAAGGTAAAGCAAGTGTTTTCTAAAAATTTTAAAATTTCAAATTTAAATTTATCACATAATTCTAAAACTGTAATTATTGCAGAAATAGGAATAAACCATGAGGGAAATTATTCAAAATGTATTAAAATGATAAATAAAGCTAATGAGGCTGGAGCAAATTTAGTTAAGCTTCAGGTGGTAGATCCTGACTCAAATTATGAAAAATCAACTCTTTCATATAAACTATTTAAAAATTCAATTTTATCCGATGAAAATATTTATAAAATTTATAATTATTGTAAAAAAAAAAAGATAAACATATTTTCTACCTTTGATAAAAAAAAATTTGAATTTTTTAAAAAACTTAATCAACCTTGTTATAAGATATCTTCAAGTTTATTTTATGACTACTTTTTAATTAAAGATATAATAAAAATAAACAAACCTGTAATAATTTCGACCGGTGTTTCTGATTTAGAAGATATAAATAAAATGGTGAGTCTTTTAAAAAAAGAAAAAAATAAAAAAATTTCATTTCTACATTGCAGATCGTTATATCCGACAAATTTAAAAAAATTACATTTATCAAGAATTAAATATATTTCAGAAAAATATAGCGTTCTGACAGGTTATTCAGATCATACAATTGGATCAGATGTATCTATTTCTGCAGTAAATATGGGTGCAAAAATTATTGAAAAACATTTTACACTAGACTCAAAAAGAAAAGGATTCGATCATAAAATTTCCTTAGAACCTAAATCATTCTCTCTGATGGTAAAAAAAATTAGAGAAAATGAGATTATGATTGGAAAACCAAATTTTAAAGTGTTTAGTAATGATAATGATTTTAAAAAAATAAGAACAATAATCCGTGGTTATAAACTGACAAAAGATATTAATAGAAATAATTTTTTAAAGAAAACAGATTTTTCAACTATAAGAATGTTGAATCCGACCAAGATAACAAAATTCAGTAAAATAATTGACCTAATTCTTACTAAAAAAATTAAAAAAAATCTGAAGAAAGAAAAAATACTAACTTTAAATGATTTCAAAAAAAAATAAAATATATTTAATGAGTTTAATGATTTTATTTTTGAATAAAAAAAATGAATGTAGCTTTTAGAAGCGATAGTTCTTTTAGTATTGGAACAGGCCATATACATAGATGTTTAAATATTGCGAGAGCATTTAAAAAGAAAAAAGTTAAAACCTTTTTTTTTTGTAGTGATGAAGTAGGAAATGTTAACAACTTGATAAAGAGAGAATTTAAGTTATGTAAATTACCAAAACTAATCACTAATAAAAATTTAAAAAAAAATTACCTTGATGCAAACTTTACTATTAAACTAATAAAAAAGTATAATATAGACTTAATATTTTTAGACCATTATTATTTAAATGAAAAATGGGAAAAAAAAGTTTCAAAATACTGTAAGATCGTTTTTATATCAGATTTTATCAATAGAAAAAGTTTTTGTAATTATTATTTAAATTACAATATACCTTACGAAAATAAAAAAATTTCAAAAAAATTATTAAATCCAGATTGTAAAAAATTAATTGGCACCGATTACTCTATTATTAAAAATTCTCATCATATTAAAAGTAGAAAAGTTAAAAATAAAATTACTGTATTTATGGGGGGGGTAGACACAAAAAACATTACAAGCAAAATAGTCAATACTCTTTCAAATAAGTCTTTTGATAAAGTGAGAAAATTAATTGTAATTGGGGTACAAAATAAAAAAAGAGATCAATTAATTAATCAAACAAAAAAGCTAAAAAATTTTAATACTGCTGTTGGTAATCAAAAAAACCTATACTCTTTTTTTAAAGATTCAAAACTAGTAATTACTGGTGCTGGTACGTCAATGTATGAGCATCTGACACTTGGTTTAAACTCAGTTGTAATTCCTCAAAATAAATCTCAAAAAAAAATAATTAATGATTTATCTTCATTAAATTTATTTAGCTATATAAAAGATATAAAGTATTTAAATTCTGATTACTTAATTAAAAAATTAAATCAAAAAAAAATAGTAAATAAAAAAAAAATTTTGAAAGATTTATTTGATAGAAAAGGCGCAAGTAGAGTAGCTGAATACTTTACAGCACAAAATTTTACTAAAAATGCAAAACTAAAAAAAATATCTGAAATCGATAAATTTTTTTTATACAAATTAGTGAATGATCCTCTTGTTATAAAAAACTCTTTAGGTAATAAATCAATTAATTATGAAGAGCATGAAAAATGGTTTCAAAAAACTATTCGAAATAATAATTCAAGGATATTGATTTATAAAACCCCCAAACACAAATTGGGTCAAGTTAGATTTGATAATACAAAAAAAAATAAAACTTTTATTACATATTCAGTATCAAATGAGTTTAGAGGAAAAAATGTGGGATTTAGCATGTTAAATTTGGCTTTAAAAAAGAATATTTTTAAAACACCTATATATGCAATTGTCAAAAAAAATAACGAAGCATCAAACAAAATTTTCAAAAAATTAGGCTTTATATTGTCTAAGAATTACCAAAAAAATAATTTTATTTATTATTTGAAAAAAAATTAAATTTATCTATAAACATCTTAATTTGTTCAATTATTGAACAACAAGACTAGTTTTATATGAGAGAAAATAATATTGAAAATAATTTTAAAGTATTAAGAGTAATTAAAAAAAATCCAAATTTATCACAGAGAGAGCTTGCTAGTAATCTTGATTTTAGTTTGGGTAAACTTAACTATTGTTTGAAAGCCTTGAAAGAAAAAGGCTTAGTAAAGATGAAAAATTTTAGCTCTAATTCAAACAAAATTGGATATGTTTATATTCTTACGCCTAAAGGTATTAAAGAAAAAACAAAATTAACCGTTAATTTTATGAAAAAAAAGATGAAAGAATATGACGAACTCAAGAAGGAGTTAAATAGCAGTAGTAAATGAACAAAAGTGTTATAATTTTATGTGGCGGAAAAGGAACGAGACTAGGAGCCTTAAGTAAAAAAATACCAAAGTGTCTAGTCAGAATTCATAATTATCCAATTATTTGGTTTATAATTAATATTTTGAAGATGAATTCGTTTAATCATTTTATATTACCCGTTGGATACAAAGGCCATATGATCAAAGATTATATAAAAAAAGAAAAAATTTTTAGAAATTTAAACATAGAAATAGTTAACACAGGAACAAATACTTCTATTGCCCAAAGAATATTTAAAATTAAAAAAAAAATTTTATCTGATAATTTTTTATTATTAAATGGAGATGCTATATTAGATTTTAACATAAAAAAATTATTTAATAATCATAAAAAAAATAAAATAGACATGACATTTTTAGGGTGTGAAGCAAAATTGAATTTTGGAATTGTGGGAAAAATAAAAAATAAAATAGTAAGTTTTGAAAGAGAAATTAATTTTTTCTCAGTGCTTAAAAGAAATAGTAAAAAATTCACTGCTTATGTATATTCGGGCATATCAATAATAAATAAAAAAATTTTAAATAAAAAATTTGAAAATTATAAAAATTTTGAAAAAAGTTTTTACCCTTTAATTATAAAAAATTTTAAAACAAATCTAGAACATATAAATGGCTTTTGGAATTCTATAGATAATATGAAAGATATTAAGGAATTGAACAATAGTAATTATAATAAAAAATTCCTTGAGGTAGAAAAAATTATAAAAAAGATTAAAAATGTTAAATAATTTTTGGAAAAATAAAAAAGTATTTGTAACAGGTCATACAGGTTTTAAAGGAAGTTGGCTTACTTTGATCTTAAGTCAAATGGGTGCAAAAATAGCAGGTTATTCTTTGAATCCAATATCTAAACCAAATTTCTTTGATGATTGTAAACTTAAAAAATATTTAATTAAAGATGTTAGATCAAATATTTTAAATTATAATAAATTAAAAAAATGTGTAAGTGATTTTAAGCCAGATATTTTTATACATCTTGCTGCTCAGTCTAGTGTCTTGGAAAGCTACAAAACACCAAGAGAAACACTAGAAACAAATATCTCCGGAACCTCAAATATATTACATATTTTAAAAGATACTAATTCTGTAAAATCCGCAATTATAGTAACAACTGATAAAGTCTATTTAAATTTAGAAAAGAAAAAAAAGTTTAAGGAATTAGACTCATTAGGGGGTTATGATATTTATAGTGGGAGTAAAGCTGCGTGTGAAATTATATCTCATAGTTATATTAAATCTTTTTTTAAAAATTCAAACTGCAACATTGCAACGGTAAGATCAGGAAACTGTATAGGTGGTGGAGACTGGACCAAAGATAGAATTGTAAAGGATTGTGCTGAATTATTTATATTTAACAAAAATTTGACTATTAGAAGCCCAAGAGCATCCAGACCTTGGCAGCATGTTTTAGAGCCTTTATTCGGTTATTTAAATTTGGCGCAAAAACTTTATAAATCAAAAAAATATACTGGTGCATGGAATTTTGGACCAAATGTTCAAAATAATATGAATGTTTTAGATGTAGCTAAATTCGCAAAAAAAATTTTAAATTCAAAATCTTCAATTAAAGTTACAAAACAAAAATATTATGAGTCAGAACATCTAGCTTTAGATAGTTCAAAATCTAAGAACCATCTTAAATGGAAAACACACATGAATGCAAAAACTGCATTGAAAATATCTCTAGATTGGTACTATTTTTTTTACAAAAAAAACAAGAATAAGATTGTCGATTTTACTTTTGATCAGATCACAGAATATAAAAAAAAATTTATTAATGTTAAGAAATAAAAAAATTAGATTATTTAAACCTTCTGTAGGAAGTGCAGAGCTTTTGAATATAAAAAAAATTTTTAAGAGTGCGTGGCTTGGCTATGGAAATAAAGTAAATGAGTTTGAAAATAAATTTTCAAAATTTATTGGTAGAAAATATGCCGTTGCTGTTAATTCAGGAACAGCAGCATTACATTTAGCGTTACTTTCACAAAATTTTAAAAAAGGAAGAAAAGTTTTGGTACCTTCTATTACATTCAGCGCAACTGCAGCTGCTGTTTTATATTGTGGATTAACTCCAGTGTTTGTTGATGTGAATTCAGATGATTTAAATATTAGTCTAGAAGATTTGAAAACAAAATATACTAAAGATTGTGTAGCTTTAATATGTGTACACATGGGTGGGCATTTATGCGAAATGGACAAAATTCAACCATGGGCTAAAAAAAAAAAATTATTTTTAATTGAAGATTGTGCAGAAACATGTGGCGCAATTTACAAAAATAAAAAAATTGGTAATTGGTCAGATATATCTTGTTTTAGTTTTGAAGAAAAAAAAATTATGACAACAGGTGATGGTGGAATGCTTGTTTTAGATAAAAAAAAAGATTATGAAAAATTAAAATCTTTAAGTTTTCATGGATGGGATATTGATCCTTGGAAAAGACATAAATTAAGTTTTAATAAAAACAAATCATTTACCAAACATTGGAATTATGAAATTAAGAATTTGGGATATAAATATAACATGAATGACTTAATGGCCGCAATTGGTTTGGCTCAATTTAAAAAAATTAATTCATTTAACAAGAAAAGAGAAAATATACTTAAGAGATATTTGCAAGGGATTAAATCTTGTAAATATATTAGTCCAACCTACCCATACAATTTAAAGAATTCTTCATATTGGCTTTTTTCTATTAATTGTAATTATAGAGACGATTTAATAAATTTTTTAAAAAAAAAAAATATTAGCACAGCAGTTCACTTTATACCTCTTCCACTAAATCATCTTTATAAAAAGTTTAAAAAGGGCAAATTATTTAATGCTTATAATAATTGGAAAAAAATAATTTCACTTCCCTTTTTTCCTGATTTGAATAAAAAAAAAGTTGACTACATAATAAATTGTTTGAAAACTTTTGATAAAAAATTAATTAAGAAATATGAAACATTATAAGTTAGCTGAGGGAACACTTAACTCGCAAGACTATCAAATAATGATAGATTTTTTGAAAAAAAAAAAAACGTTAACACAATCAATAAATACAAAAAAATTTGAAAAAAAATTTTCAAATTATTTAGGAAGAAAACATTCTATTTTTGTTAATTCAGGCTCTTCTGCAAATTTATTAATTGCTCAAACATTATTAGAGGGAAGTTTTTTAAAAAATAGAGTTGTTGTTTTGCCAGCTGTATCCTGGTCAACAACCGTAAGTCCATTTTTACAATTAGGCTATGATGTTATTTTGTGCGATTGTGATCCACTAAATTTAGGTTTAGATACCGAACAATTAGAAAAAATATGTAAAAAATTTAAACCAAGCCTAGTTGTTGTTGTGAATGTTTTGGGTCACTCAAATAATTTTAAAGAAATAAATAAAATTCAAAAAAAATATAATTTTAAAATCATGGAAGATAATTGTGAAAGTATGGGTAGTAAAAAAAATAATAATAAACTTGGCTGTAATGGAATATCTTCCTCACATTCTTTTTATTATGGTCATCATATTTCAACTATTGAAGGTGGAATTATATCAACTGATAATAATGAGTTTTATAATGTTGCTTTATCAATTAGGTCTCATGGTTGGGCAAGAGATGTTGAAAGTAAATATAAAAAAAATTTGGAAAAAAAATTTAACGTAGATGAATTTAAATCTCTCTATACTTTTTATTTTTCTGGTTTAAATATTAGATCTACTGACTTCAATGCTGAGATTGGATTGAATCAATTAAAAAAAATAAACCGTATTTCAATTATAAGACATAAAAACTTTAATTATTATAAAAAAAAGCTAAATAAATTTTGGTTTCAAGATAGTGATTTATCCTTAATTTCTAGTTTTGGATATGCAACTTTTGTCAAAAATAGATTAGAAGTTTTTCGATATCTCAAATCTAAAAATATCCAAAGTAGACCGTTGATTTGTGGCAATATGAATCGTCAACCATTTATTAGAAAAAAAAAGTTAATTAACTTTAATTTAGAAAACTCAGAATTTGTAGATAAATACGGTTTATATTTACCAAATCATGCAAATCTAACTTTTGAGGACATTGATTTTATTTGCAAGTCATTTAGCAAAATTGCAAAACCAATATTTAAATAATCGAGTCTCTTGTGAAAAAAAAAATTATTCTAATAATGGGGTTACCTGGATCTGGAAAAACTACAATTGCAAAAAAAATTGTAAAATTTTTAAAGGCCGAATGGCTTAATGCAGATAAAGTAAGAGGCAAATATAAAGATTGGGATTTTAGTGATGCTGGAATAATCAGACAAGTAAGAAGAATGAGAGACTTGGCAACTAGATCAAATAATAAATATGTGGTAGCCGACTTTGTTTGTCCAATGGATTATCAAATAAAAATTTTTAAACCAAATTTTATTTTTTGGATGGATACTATTAAAAAAAGTAGGTTTGACAGTATGAATAAGAAATTTAAAAAGCCAAAAAAATATAATCTTAGAATAACAACTCAAAATTCAGATTTATGGAAATATTTAATTCTTGATAAAATTCAAAAATATAAATGGAAAAATAAAGCACCAACATCACAAATGTTAGGTAGATTTCAACCATGGCATAAAGGGCACAGAACTTTATTTGAAAATATTTTTAAAAAAAATGGACAAGTTAATATTCAAGTAAAAGATGTAAATGGCATAGGAGATAATCCATTTAAATTTAACGAAATTAAGAAAACTATTTTAGCTGATTTAAAAGATTTCAAAAATAGAATATTGATTACTAAAGTCCCAAACATAGTTGAAATAAATTATGGTAGAACTGTTGGATATAAAATAAGAAAAATTAATTTATCTAAAAAAATTCAATCAATATCTGCAACAAAAATAAGAAAAGTTTTAAGGAAGAAAAAAGTAATTAAGTAAAATATGCTATTATCGATATGTATACCCACTTATAACAGACCAAAACATTTGTTAAATTGTTTACACTCCCTTACTTTACAAAGTTATAAAAATTTTGAAGTTTGTGTTTCAGATAATGCTTCAGATACAAATATAAAAAAAATAATTAAACCATTTAAAAAAAAATTAAATATTAAGTTTAATAGAAATAAAAAAAATCTTGGTTTTGCTTTAAATCTTTTAAAAGTTTCTTCTATGGCTAATGGTAAATTTATATGGTTTTTGGGAGATGATGATTTATTAGTAAAAGACTCATTGAAATATTTGATTAAAAAAATGAAAAAAAATTCTGATGTTGATTTCTTTTGGGTAAATTCATTTTATTTGGATGTTAAAAATATTAAAAGTTTTCCTCAACCTTTTGATACAAAAAATCTTCCAAGAAATATGATACCGCACTCAAAAGTTAAAAGAGATATTAAAACTAATTTTTTTGGAATAATAGATAAAAAAATTTCATTTGATTACCTTCTAGGAATCTTTGTATGTGTTTTTCGTAGAGATTTATGGGAAAAAAATCTGGATATAATTGATAACAAAAAAATAAAAGATAAGAAAACTTGGTCAAATTTTGAAAATACTTGTTTTTTTATTAAAGTTTTTTGTGAAGCTTTTTCAAAATCAAAAGCGTATATTTGTTCAAAACCATTAAGTGTAAATCTTTATGGGGTAAGAGAGTGGGTAAGTTTATATCCTTTTGTGGAAATAGTAAGAATTCCCGAGGCTTTAGACTATTATAGATCAAAAGGTTTAAGTTTTTCGAATTACATCATAAATAAAAATTACGCACTTAGAAACTTTTTTAACTTCTTTGCTAAAATAATAATTACTGGTAATAACGGTGGATTACATTATGTTGATTTTAAAAAACATTTCTTTTTTAATCTAATTTATCCAAATGCATGGTTATCTATTCCATATTTTTTTTGGAGAAAAACAAAAAATATATTAATAAATATCACTAAATTTTTTTAAAATGATTCAAGGAGTTAAAATTTCAAAATTAAAAATTATTTCAGACAATAGAGGCAAAGTTATGCATATGCTGAGAAACGATAGTCTAGTATTTAAAAGTTTTGGGGAAGTGTATTTTTCAACTATATATGAAAATAAAATTAAGGCTTGGCATTTACATAAAGAGTCATATTTAAATTACGCTTGCATACTTGGAGAGGTCAAACTTGCACTTTTTGATGACAGAAAAAATAGTCCTACAAATAATGAGTATCAAGAGCTTTTTCTATCTCCAAAAGACTATTTTCTTGTCACAATACCCCCCAATGTATGGAATGGTTTTAAAGGTATTGGTGAAAAAGAATCAATTATTGCAAATTGTTTAACTTTACCTCATAACGAAAAAGAAATGGTTAGAAAAGAACCAGATGATAAATATTTTCCCAACAATTGGTAGTAAATTTAAATGAAAATAATTTCAACATTAGGACCTAGTACAATAAATAAAAAATTTTTAAATTTTGCTAGTAGAGAAATAGATTTGATTAGACTAAATATGTCACATTTATCTATAAACAAGCTTGAAAGAAATATAAAATTTATAAAAAAAAATTGTACTACTCCTATTTGCATAGATACAGAAGGAGCTCAAATCAGAACAAAAGTTAAAAAAATAAAAAATTACAAAAATGGCTCAATAATAAATATTGGTGAGAAAAAAGGGAATTTTATTCTTTATCCATCTAATGTTTTTAAATCTTTAAAAATTAATGATATTTTAAATATAGGTTTTGATGGTTTACTAATTAAAATTAATAAGTGTTATAAAAAAAGGTTAAAAGCTAAAGTAATTAGATCAGGTAAATTAGAAAATAACAAAGGTGTTCATTTAGAAAATAGGAAATTAAAATTAAATTTTCTTACTGAGAAAGATTTTCAAGCAATAAAGATTGGTAAAAAATATAGTATAAAAAATTTTGCACTGTCATTTACCAGTTCTGTGCATGATATAAAAAAATTCAATGAATTATTAAAAATTGAAAATAAAATATTTAAGATTGAAACAAAAAATGCAGTAAAAAATTTTAACAAAATTATAAAATATGGGAACAATTTTTTAATTGACAGAGGAGATCTATCTAAAGAAATAAGTATTGAAAATATCCCTGTTGCTCAAAGAGTCTTGTTTAAAATTAAAAAAAAATTTAAAAATAAAAATATATATGTAGCAACTAATTTATTAGAAAGTATGATTTTAAACAATTTGCCAACAAGAGGGGAGGCAAATGATATTTTTAATTCATTGGAAATGGGAGCAGATGGACTAGTTTTAGCAGCTGAGACAGCTATAGGCAAAAACCCAATAGATTGTGTTAATTTTTTAAAAAAAATACTTAATACATACAAATTATCAAAATTAAAACTTATTACCAAAAAATGAAAACTGTATTTTTGGTAGCTGGAGGAAGGGGTGGATCAGACTTCTTTCAAGGATTACTAGACAGTCATAAAGAAATATTGACTTTCCCTGGTTATTTAAGAGTGGATGAAGATTTTAAAAAATTATTTGATCAAAAATATAATAAAGATATTGCAAAAAAATTTATCAATTTATATCCACATTTTTTTAATTCAAAAAATAATTTCTTTGAAAGACATAATCGATTAGGAAAAAAAAAAAATAAGTATTTTAGAGTGGACAAAAAAAAATTTATTTTTAATTTTTTAACCTTAAATAAATATAATTCTAAGAATAGTAAATCATATAAATTTAACATAATTAAAGATTTGCATATTGCTTATGCACAAACAGTTGAAGGAAAAAAATATAAAAAGAAAATTATTTTTATACACACTCATTTAGTGGAATGGACTAAAAATTTTTTTAAGCTTATGCCAAAAAAAAATGCAGTAATAATTCATATTATTAGACATCCGCTAGCATCTTTAAGTTCTCCAATTAAAAATTGGTTAAATTTTAATAATGGAAATAGTTTTTTCCCTAAAGACTTATATTTTCAGATCGATTTAGTTTTTAATGGTATCTATAATTTGTTAAAATTAAGTAAGGTTTATGTAATACAATATGAGTATCTTCATTGGTACCATAAAAAAGTTATGAAAGATTTTTGTAAAATCTTTAATGTTAAATATAATAAATGCCTTGAGGACTCCACAAAGCTAGGATTAACTTGGTGGGGTGACAAAGTAAGCAAAAAATGGCTATCAGGTATTAGTAAAGACTTTAAGATTAACATTGATAAAAATTATTTCTATGACAAGGATTTAATTTTTTTTCAATATTTAACAAGAAAGATTATAAAAAAATATAACTATAAATTCTTAGTACCTTACGAAGAAAAAAATTTTCTATTATTTCCATTGAAGTGTGAAATTTTAGTGTGGAAAAATACTCTAAAACATTTTATTCAATCTTTTAGATGGAAACATTTAATTTCTATCCCTTTTTTTTATATACTAAGAATTGTGCTTATCAGAGATTATTTTTTAAGAGAAAGCAAAATCTTACCTTATTCAATTGGCAAAAAATATATCAAAGGTAATAATTGACGATGAAGGTGGTTATACTTGCAGGAGGATATGGATCTAGACTTTCTGAGTACACAAAAACAATTCCCAAACCAATGGTTAAAGTATTAGGGAAACCAATAATACATAGAATAATTGATTATTATATATCCTATGGTCACTATGAATTTTACATAGCATTAGGCTACAAGGGTGCAGTTATAAAAAAATACTTTTTAAATAAAAAATTTCCTAAAAAGATAAAGATAAATCTTATCGAAACAGGAAAAAATACTATGACAGGTGGAAGATTAAAAAGATTAAAAACTTATTTAAATGAAACTTTTTTAATGACTTATGGGGACGGTTTATCAAATATAAATTTAAATAAATTAATTAGTTTTCACAAAAAAAACAAAAAAATATTTACACTAACAGCTGTAAGGCCTCCCGCGAGATTTGGTGTTATCAAAATTAAAGGTAATTATGTCAATTATTTTAAAGAAAAAAATAATCTTGATGAAGGATGGATCAATGGAGGTTTTTTTGTCATTGAACCACAATTTTTAAAATATATTAAAAATGATAAAACATATCTAGAAAGAGAGCCTTTTGAAAAATTGACTAAGAATAAAAAATTAGTTGCTTATAAACATCAAGGATTTTGGCAATGTATGGATACACTTCGAGATAAGGAAATTTTAGAAAAAAAATTAAAAGAAATTAAGCTTTTAAAATAGTTTTTATTTTGAAAGACGTAATATTTAAAATGAATAAAATTATTGACTTATTTGATTATGGACAAAAATTAAAATTTTTAATTTTAATTTTTTTTATGATAATAGCATCTTTTCTAGAGTTAATGGGCTTAGGAATGGTAATAATAATCTTGAATTCATTTTTAGGATTAGCAAATAATTACCTCAATATCTTGAATGAATATATTGAATATTTTTTTAAAACCGAGGTTAATTATGAACTCATACTATTTATTATATTTATACTATTTACAATTAAGTTTGTAATTTTAGTTCTTGTATCATGGATGGAATCTGATTTTTTAGCGAAGTTCAGGGAAAAAATATCAAATAAATTGTATAATAATTTTTTAAAGCGTGATGTTGGAAATCTTTTAAAAAAGAATAGTGCAGAATATATAAGAAATTTTACTGAAGAAATTGTTACAAGCGGTCTATTTGTTCAAAGTATTTTAAAATTAATTTTGGACTCAATACTGATATTACTTTTTTTTATCTTTTTGATGTATTTCAATCCCACTACAACATCTATAGTTTTTTTATTTTTTTCGTCTTTAGGAATAGTTTATTTTGTATTAGTTAAAAATAAATTATCAAATTGGGCAAAAACAAGTTTAAGTAATAGAAAAAAAAAAATTCAATTTATTTCTGAAAGTTTTTCTGCAATTAAATCAATTAAAATTTTATCAAGAGAAAATTTCTTTTTAGATAAATTTAAAAGACAGGTTCATTCTATAAGTAAAATACAATTTAGAGTAGCTTTTCTAGACTCTTTGCCAAGAAATATTTTAGAGTATACGCTTTTAGTAAGTATATTATTAATATTTTTTTATTTAATAAAAAATGATTATTCAAATCAAAACATAATTCAAATGTTATCAGTCTACACTCTTGCAGCTTTCAGGGTGGTTCCATTAATGAATAGATTACTTGGACATATGCAGAGATTAAAACATTCATATCCAAGTTTACTTAAGCTTATTGCAGAAAATGAAAAAAAAATTCTACATAAAAAAAATAAATTTAGCAAAATGAGTTTCAAAAAAAATATAATTTTAAGCATAAAAAAATTTTCATTTGATAATAATAAAAATTATTTACTTAAAAATGTTAACATCGAGATTAAAAAAAATTCCCAAGTAGGAATAATTGGAGAGAGCGGAAGTGGAAAAAGTACAATAATAGATATACTTTGTGGTTTTCAAAAAAATAATCTTTCAAAATTAACTGTAGATAATTTAAGCATATTAGGATCAGATAATTTGGCAAGTTGGCAAAATTCAATAGGCTACGTGCCTCAAAATATAGTCATATTCAATCAATCATTGAGAGAAAATATATTATTTGGATCAGAAAATAAGATTGTTAATGATGATTTTATAAAAAATTTGATTAAGAAAGTTGATTTGGAAAAATTTTTACTTAAAGCAAAAAATGGACTTTCTCAAGTTTTGAGGCAAGATGGGCAAAATATATCTGGCGGTGAAAAACAAAGGATAGGTATTGCCAGAGCCTTAACAAATGATCCTGAGTTAATAATTCTTGATGAAGCAACAAGTGGTTTGGATCATGAAACAGAAAATAATATTCTTAAAACTATAAAAAAATTAAGAAAAACATCTATTATAGTTTCACACAGATTAAATGCTCTAAAAAATTGTAACAAAATATATATAATTAAAAATAAAGAAGTAACTTTATTAAATAAAGGAAAATTAAAAGAATATTTTGAAAAATAAATATAAGATTTTAATTCCTGGAGGTACAGGATTTATAGGTTACCATTTGTGTTCATTTTTCATAAAAAAGAAATGGATAGTTCATTCTTGCTCTAAATCAAAACCCAAAAAAAATAGAAAAGTAAAAGGGGTAAAATACATTTATTGCGATATAAGAAATAAAAAAAAATTAAAAAAAAAATTAGACAACTATTATCATTTTATAGTTAATTTATCTGGATACGTCGATCACTCAAAAAATAGATCAATAATGCAAACTCATTTTGAGGGTTGTAAAAATCTAGTTAATAATTACAAAAATACAAAACTATTAAAATTTATCCAAATTGGTACAAGTATAGAAAATGGAAAGCAAAATTCTCCTCAGAAAGAAATTTTAACCAAAAAAATTAATACCTTTTCTGTTTATGGAAATGCTAAACTTGCAACTACGCGATATTTATTATCTTTATATAAAAATAAAAAATTTCCTACATCAATAATAAGACTGTATCTAGTATATGGACCAAACCAAGATAATAATAGAGTAATACCTTTCGTGATAAATAATTCATTGAAAGACAACAGATTTGATTGCTCTCCAGGATTTCAGCTTAGAGATTTTTTATTTATAGATGATCTTGTTGAAGCAATTTATAAATCCTTAAAATCAAATAAAAATAATGGAGAAGTGATAAACATTGGATCTCAAAAACCAATAAAAATAAAGAATTTAATTTATAAAATTGTGAATTTGGTTGGTAAAGGTCAACCTAATTTTAGTAAAATAAGAATTAGATCAGATGAACCAATCAAACTGTACCCTAATATTTCTAAAGCTAAAAAAGTTTTAAATTGGTTTCCAAAATATTCTTTGGAAAAGGGATTAAAAAAAACAATAAATTATTACAAAAAATATGACAAAAAAAATTAGTGTTATTGTAAATTGCCACAATGGAGAAAAATTTTTAAATAAATGTATTTCAAGTATTTTAAATCAAAAATATCAAAACTTTGAAATAATTTTTTATGATAATTTTTCTTCTGATAATAGTAAAAATATAGTTAAAGAATTTAAGGATAGAAGAATAAAGTATTTTTTTACAGATAAAAAATTATCTTTGTACGAAGCAAGAAATAGAGCAGTCAAATTATCCATAGGTGAAATAATTGCATTTCTAGATGTAGATGATTGGTGGGAAGAAACATATTTATCAAGTAGATCGGATGAATTTGATAATGAAAATTATGATTACTATTATAGCAATGTCTATTTATTTTATGAAAAAAATAAAGTTTACAAAAAATATAAAAATTATCTTTTACCCTGTGGAAAGATATTTAATTATTTAGCAAAAGATTATTTTATTATTATTAGTGGCTTAATGATAAAAAAAAAAATTTTTAATCAAATAGGATATTTTAATCATAACTTTAATATTATTGGAGATTTTGACTTAGTAATGAAATTATCGAAAGATTACAAGGCTCACGCTATTAACGAGCCTTTAATTTACTATAGGTACCATAAAAATAATTTTTCAAACTTAAACTCTGAAATGTTTTTTAATGAATTTTGTGAATGGTATAAAAATAATATAAAATTAAATGATAAATATTTTAATAAAAATTTAAAATATTTTAAAAAAAAATTAATTTCTCTTGAGATAAATCATTTACTAATTAATAAAAATAAAAATTATTATTTATTTAAAAAAATATTAATTTATCCCAGTTTAATAAAAAAAATAAAATATTTAATTGCTTTTTTTATTCCAAAAAAATTAATTAAATATTTAATGTCATGAATAAAAATATTCTGTTAATTTCAAATGATAAGTTGTTTTTCAAAAAAGATATTATTTCGTCAGATTACAATGATACAATAAATATTATTGAAGCATTATCAAAAAAGAGTTTTTTGAGTTTTTGCTCTAGATCAGCTAGTGGACGACAAAATTTTATTTCCAAGAATAATAAATATAATAAATTTTCAAAATTAAATTTTTTGAATTTAAAGAAATTTAAAAATTATAAAATTTTTATGATTTCGATAACACCTTTTAATTTATTTATTTTATTAATTTTAAAAATTCTTAATAAAAAAATTTCGGGATATGTTTATCTAAGAAGTGATGGTTATAAAGAATATTATTATAAGTATGGAATTTTTGGGAGGTTTTTATTTAATATTATGTTCAAAATAGTAATAAAATTTCTTAAAATAATAAGCGTATCAAATAACTTAACTGGATTAAAAAAAAATTATGATTTAGTTAATCCTTCTGAAATTAGCAATGAATGGTTAAAAAATATAAAAAAACCAAATCTAAAAATACCCAAACTTCTGTATTTAGGTCGGTTTAAAAAAGAAAAAGGTGTTCATTCCCTCGTCAATATAATCAATCAAATAGAAATTGATTTAAAACTCAATATTATTGGATTGAAAAAAAAAATTCACTCTAAAAATAAAAAGATTAATTTTTTTGTTGAATTTAAATCTTTTAAAAAAGTTATAAATGCTTATGATAAATGTAATATTTTTATTCTTCCATCATATACAGAAGGTTCACCAAAAGTAATTCTTGAGAGTTTAGCTCGTGAGAGACCTGTAATAGTATTTGAGGATATAAAACATGTGAAAAAAAATTTTAAAGGTATTTTTATTTGCAAAAGAAATTATCGGGATCTGCTTATTGCTATAAATTATATAATGAAGAATTACAAAAAAATAATTAAGAAAATAAAGTTAAATAAAATTGTTACAAAAAAACAATTTCAAAATGAATTAAATAGTATCGTTTTATGATATCGTATGATCTTAAAAAATTAAGGTTAATTTTATTATTAATTCCAATATCATTTGTAGCCGGTATTGCTATAACTGAATTTTTGGCTTTTTTAAGTTTATTGATTCTACTTTTGTTCAATAAAAATAAATCAGTCTTTTTTGACTCAAAAATTATCTTTTTATACATTTTTTCCATATATATTTTTTTTAATGCTTATTTTCAAATCTTTGACAATTTAAAGCTGTCATCATTTTTTCACATCAGATTTGTATTTTTTTCAATTTCAATTTTTTTCTTATGTGAAGTTTATGAAAGTAATAAAGAGAAAAATTTTTTTTTATATTTTATTCTATTTTTGTTTATTCTCACTTCTGATTCGATATTTCAATTTTTTAATGGGTCAAATTTTTTTGGTTTTGAAATCATAGAAGGAAGAGTATCTAGTTTTTTTAAGGAAGAATTAATTTTAGGTAGTTTTTTAGTAAGATTAATTCCAATTATATTATGGTTTATATTTTTTTTAAAAATAGATCTAAGAAAAAATTTTTTTTACTCAGTGGTTTTTTTCTCATTTTACATTATTTCAATCTATCTATCTGGAGAGAGAACATCTTTTTTTTTATGTACGATATTATTACTCTCTTTATTTATTATTATTAAAAAATTAAGAACTATAATAACTTATTCTTCATTAATTCTTTTAATATTTGCTTTTACTTGTTCTTATTTTAAAATAGGAAGTGCTGACGTTGCTAGTAGAATGTTTATCAAAACATTTAATCAAATTACTGATAATAAATTAATTAAACAAAAAAAAAATATTGGAACAAATGAAAACTTCACAGAAAATTTAAAATTATACTCTACTGACCATGAGGGTCATATTAATTTAGCTTTTAAATTATTTAATGAAAGCAAAGTGTTTGGGGCTGGCCCAAAAGGTTTCAGATATTATTGCAGAACTGTAAATTATGACTCTGATGTAGGAATTTGTTCTACCCATCCTCATAATATAACAATACAAATAATTTCAGAATTAGGGTTAATAGGTTTAATGTTTTATATTTTTGCGGGTTGTTTTGTTTTATATAATTTTTTTAAATTATTAATAAACAAGAAATATACCGATCAATATTTATCCTTTTATGCAATAACCTTGGGATTAATAATTAATCTATTTCCTTTAATTCCTGGTGGAAATTTTTTCAATAATTGGATTTCACTTTTTCTTTATTATAACATTGGACTTTATTTATATTCATATAAGAAATGTATATTGAAATGACACAACTATTTTTAGCTACCATAATCTTAAATTTATTATTTTTTTTTTACATTAAAAAAATAAGTTACCTTCTTAACATTTTTGATAAACCAGATAATAAGTTAAAAAAACATACCTCAAAAGTCCCGTTATTAGGTGGTCTTATAATAGCGTCTAATATTTTATTGTTTGTTTTGATAACATCCTACTTAAACTACGATTTTATAAAAATTGAAATGTCATTGAGAAGTTATTTTTCAATTTTTTTTTTCTTCATTTCGTTTTTTTTACTAGGCATTTTAGATGATAAATTTAATTTAAAACCAGAAAAAAAATTTTTTTTAAGTATTTTGTTTTCACTTGTTTTTCTTTCAATAAATAATGATTTATTAATAATAAATTTAAAGTTTTCATTTTATGATTACTCAATATTTTTAAATAACTTTAGTTTATTATTTACTATTTTTTGTATAATTATTTTAATAAATTCATTAAATTTTTATGATGGTATTAATGGACAGTCCTTAATATTTTTTATTTTAATTTTTATTTATCTTTCGTTGAAGTCTCCAATTTACATTTTCTATTTATTTATTATTTTAGTTTTAATATTTATTTTAATTCTTAATTTAAAAAATAAATTGTTTATGGGTGACAGTGGCATCTATATTTTAGGTTCAATATTAATTACTTCTATTATCTATGAATATAATGTCTTTAAAACAATTAAATATGCTGATGAAATATTTTTATTACTGATACTTCCGGGTTATGATCTTTTAAGGCTTACAATTACCAGAATAGTAAAAGGAAAAAATGCATTTTATGGTGATAGAAATCATATTCATCATTTATTAATTAGTAAATTTACTTTAATAGAAAGTAATTTATTTTTAGTTTTTTTAAATGTGTTACCAATATCTTTATTTTTATTTTTGGATTTTAATTTTTTTGGGATCGTGATTTTATTTACATCTTTATACATATTTATAATTTATAAATTTTCTAAAAATGATAACTAATATAATTATTGGAAAAGAAAGTTTTGTTACTAAAGCATTATTAAGATCTATTAATAAAGCTGAGGTATTTTCAGCAAATAATCTTGATGATTTATCTATAAATAAGATTTCCTCAAAGAAAAAAATAAACTTAATTTTTAATAATTTTTATCCATCGAAGTTACTTAATAGTCTTTCATATAAAGATTATATAAAATTTGAAAAACTTTCTATAAATAGTTTAACTCTTATTCTAAGTAAAATTTCCTCAAATAAAATTAATAAAATTATTTATACAAGTAGTGCGTCAGTCTATAGATTGGTTGAGAATATCAATAATCAAAAAAAAGATCAATTTAACAGAACACTTTATTCATCTTTCAAACTAGCATCAGAAAAGATCATTTTAAATTATTGTACTAAAAATAATGTAAATTATAATATATTTAGATTATTTAATTCATTTGGAGATTCAAATGATGAATTTTCTTTCATCGAAAAAATTATTAAATCAAAAATAAATAAAAAAAAAATTTTATTAATTAATGATGGATGCTCTATAAGAGATTTTATTCATTCAGATGATATTGGTAAAATCTTTAACATTTTTCTAAAAAATAAAGCTGAAAATGGAATTTACGATATTGGAACTGGTAAAGGTTTTTTAATAAAAGATATTGTAAATTTGGCAAATTTTCAAAATAAATTTATCAAGAAAATAAATAATGTTGAGGAAATTCACAACTCGATAGCCAATGTTGAAAACTTAAAAAAAGTTATTGGTAACTATAAATTTAAAAATTTAGTTACTTATATTAAATCAAAACTGAGGATTAAAAATAAAAAAATAATTTATCCAGTTTTAAATTTTAAAAATAAAACAAATATTTTAAGTGGGGTTGCTATTTATGGTGCAGGATTTGCAGGTAAACAAATTTATGAAGAACTAAAAAAATTGAATGAAAATGTTCTTTTTTTTGTTGATGATAATTTGAAACTTCAAAATAAAAATTTCGAAGGAATACCGATTATAAGTTATGAAAATTTATTAGAGTTTAATAAAAATTATAACATTAAAAGGATTTATTTAACAATACCTTCTTTAAGCAAAAATTTACAAAACAAAGTTATTAATAAAATCAAAAAAAATTTTTTCGATGTTCGATATTTGTCTGAAAAAAAATTTTTACTTTCAAATAACATAGATGTTAATGATCTGAATATAAATGAAATAAATAATATCCTTAATAGAAAACAAATAAAAATTAAAAAAATAAATAAGTTAGCAAAAAAAACAATAATTGTAACTGGAGCCGCAGGTACAATTGGGTCAGAAATATGCAGGCAACTCCTACAGCACAAAGTGAAAAAAATAATTGCTATAGATAAATCTGAAATAGGAATTTACAATCAGCAAGGAAAATTAAAAAATAAGAAAATTATTTATAAACTATTAGATATAAATGATAAATTTTTCTTAGAACAAGTAATAAAAAAAGAAAATGTTGAATTAATTTTTCATGCTGCAGCATACAAACATGTAAATATTTTAGAGGAAAATATCTTCTCCGCAGTTAAAAATAATATATTTGCTACATATAATTTATGTGAATTATCAATAAAATATTCTTGTGAAATGATTTTTATTTCAACTGATAAAGCAGCAAATCCAACCTCGGTACTTGGTTACACAAAAAGAACAGCTGAAAAAATGTGCAAATATTTTAATTCTTTAAATCTATCAAAGAAAAAAATAAAAATTGTAAGATTTGGAAATGTATTTGGAAGTTCTGGATCTGCTATAAATAATTTTATTGATAAAATTAATAATGAAAAGCCACTACAAATTACCAGCAAAAAAGCATACAGATATTTTATGACTGTTTCAGAGGCCTGCCATTTAGTTCTTCAAACATCTGAAATTAATTCCAATGAAAAAATATTTACACTTAATATGGGTAAGCCAATTAATATTTTTGATTTAGCATTTAATTTAGCAAAAATTAAGATGAAACTGAATCCAAATTATAAGTTTGAATATGAAGAGATAGGTCTTTTCCCTGGGGAAAAACTAAGAGAAACACTAAGAGATAACAGTGAGTCAATTAAAAAAATTAATAAAGAAATTTTCGCTTTAATAGATAAACGTGAAACAAATAAAAATTTCATAAAAAATTACGAAAAATTGAATATTTATTACTCTAGGGCAAATAAAAAAAAATTAGTTGATTGCATAAAAAAAATAACAAGCCATCAATAAACTAATGATAATACTTGAATTTTTGATATTTTTTTTGCTAAGCTTCATATCATTTATATCTCTAGCAGGATATGGTTTAGTTTACACAGCCAGATATAAATTTAATATCTTAACAAGTTTTTTTTTTGGTTTTATAATTTTAGGCTTACTAATAACAACAATTCATTTTTTCTACAAAATACATCTCTATATAAATATTTTAATTTTATTAATTGGGGTCATATTTTTTTTCATTAAAACAAAACTCAACGATTTAAATATTTTTAATAAAAAATTTTTTATTTATGTTTTAATTTTTTTCGCTTTAATTCCAATTTTTTTAACTCATAAGTATCATGAAGATTTTGGATATTATCATCTTCCTTATCTAATTACTTTAGTGGAACACAAGTTAATATTTGGTTTAGCAAATACAAATGAAGCATTTATTCACAATTCATTATGGCTAAATATAATAGGTATTCATTTCTTACCTGAAAAAAATTTTGATTTTGTTACACTTTCTACTTTCTTGGTTTATGTATGTTTTATCATATTTAGTTTTAAAAAAAATTTTGAAATTTCCGAAAAAAAGGTCAGTAATTATTTTATTATTATATGCCTATTCTATTTAATTTTAAAGTTTACTAGATTATCTGAATTTGGAAATGATATACCAGCAACTATCTTTTCTATTTTTGGTATCTTTTATTTTTTAAAATTTATTGAGGCAAAAAACTTAGAGAAACAGTATAAATTTTTTTTCCTAAATTTCGCATTCACTATATTTGCAATATTAGTTAAATTTAGTTCACTTCCTTTAATATTTTTAACAATGTATATTTTGCTGAAAAATTTTAGAATTTTATTTAAACAGATTCTAAGAATAGAATTTATAATAATTTACCTATTAATATTTACCTTTTTTATTCAACAATTTTTTTATACCGGGTGCATAATATTTCCTTCTAAATTTTCATGTTTAAATGTTTCGTGGTTTAATGATGAGATTTTATTTTTAAGAAAAAGTTTAGAGTTAACAAATAAAAGTTACTATAATTTTAGTGATATTTTTTCTAAAGCTGAATATCTTAAAGATTTTAACTGGATACCTTTTTGGTTCCAAAGAAATATAAATGAAATTTTAGAGCATTTGATTACAATAATAATACCAATAATTTTATTTTTATTTTTTTCAAAACATAAAGAAAAAAAACTTTTAATTTTTAATGAAAAAAAAATATTTATTTTATTTTTAAGTATTTATTTTATCTTTTGGTTTAAATTTTCTCCAGTATTCAGATTTGCTATTCCACTTTTCCTATCTTTAATTTTTATTCTGACTATAGATTTTTTTGTTTATAGAGAGATTACCAAAAAAATTTTTATAATTACTTTCTCCATAGCATTACTATTCAATTTTTCTAAAAATACTGTACGCCTTTCTAAAAAAGAAGAAATTTATTTTGGTATTGAAAAAGTAAGTAATTTTTTTGTAAAAGATAAATCAAGTAAAAATGATTTTATTAATGTGTATAAGCCTGATTTAAAAAAAAATAATGGGTGGCAAGGTGTGCTTTGTTGGGATATTCCATTTTTATGTAGTTATAATAAAATAACTGTAGATCAATATAATGGATATTTGTTTATATCTAAATTAAGAGATTAAATATGATTGATAAAAATTCTTTTAAATTGTCTATAATTATACCTTGTTACAATGAAATATTTACAATCGATAAAATCATTAACAAAATATTA
>Ga0181607_10001130_pt1 | contig 24023 bp, 20 predicted proteins | sample 041ome_9_FD_132420 | JGI IMG/M metagenome (GOLD analysis project Ga0181607, IMG submission 132420) | Coastal salt marsh microbial communities from the Groves Creek Marsh, Skidaway Island, Georgia - 041413US metaG (megahit assembly) | ecosystem: Environmental > Aquatic > Marine > Intertidal zone...
GTAATCCAATGTGAGTATACTTTTGCAACACCATACGGGCTTCTAGGATAAAATGGTGTTTTTTCTGTTTGGGGCGTTTCGACAACTTTTCCAAACATTTCAGAACTGCCAGCCTGATAAAACCTTATATTTTTATCTATTCTTATAATTGACTCTAAAATTCTCAAAGTTCCACTTGCATCAGCGTTTGTAGTATACTCTGGTATTTCAAAAGAAACAGCTACGTGTGATTGTGCTGCTAAATTATAAATTTCATGAGGTCTTACAGCTTTAATTAAGTTAAACACGGATATTGAGTCTGTAACGTCTCCATAATGCAAATAAAAATTATTTTTTTTTATTAATGGATCAGAATAAATGTCATCAACTCTAAGTGTATTTAATGAGGAAGATCTTCTTTTGATCCCATGTACTATATACCCTTTTTTTAATAGTAATTTAGATAAATAAGCACCATCTTGACCAGTAACACCAAAAATCAAAGCTTTTTTTTTCATATTTTTCATATTCTAACTAATATAGTTATAAATATAAATCAATTGATCTTTTTATGATTTATAATTTTAAATATAAAAGTCTAAGTTTTATCAATTTATTAGAATAAAAACTTATATATCTCTATTTATTAAAAAAAATTATTTAAATTTGATTAACTAATCTTAAAATTAATTAAAAATATCACTTATATAATTTTTTAAATCTATTTTTGCCTTCAAGTTAATTATTTTTTGTCCATGAATTTTTTTAGGTATACTTGAGGTAAATCTTTCCCCTTTTCGATACGCAACATATTTAAATTTGTGTTTAAAAAGTTTTGCAACTTCAATAATGCTATAAGTTTTATTTGAACATACAGTATATTGTCTATTCTTATTAAGTTTCATCGCGTAAATACATCCTTTGACTGTATCTAACACATGTGTAAAGTTTCTTTTCTGAGTTCCAGGTTTAACAATTGGAAGTGGTAAATTTTTTTTTTTACAATATCTAAAAATACCAATCACCGCTGCCATTTTATGATTAATAATTTCTCTAGGTCCATAAACATTGAAAAAATAAACTATTTCATAATTTAATCCATACCATTTATTTAGATTTAGAATGAATTCTAAATTTTTAGTTTTAGTAAAAGCATAAGGTGACAAGTGTTGATCTTGTAGATTATTTCCAAAAGAAGCTGACGTTGCAGAATAAATAATTTTAATTTTATTTAAAAGACAAAAATTTATTACCTCAAAAGATCCATATAAATTACTCTTGAAAACTTCATTTTTATAATCAAAGCTTTGGGCTATTCTTGAAAATTCACCAAAATGAAAAACTGTTTTGATCCTATTTCTCAAACTAAAAAATAACTTTTTAAATTTTGTGGTATGCCCTTTTTTATAAATAACTCTTTTATTATCAATATGATTATTTTTTGATCCAGATGAATAGTTATCTAAACTAATTATCTTTAATTTTGTATCTTTCAATAATTGTTCAATTAAATTACTACCTATAAACCCGGCTCCGCCTGTAACTATAATTAAATCTTTTTTCATAAATGTTAATTTTAAAAAACCTTCTAATATATATACTTTTTTAAACAAATATTTTATTTAAAAAATATTTTAATGATAAGTAAAATAAAATGCGAAAAAATTATTATATTATTAATCTTATTTAGTTGCTATTAAATCCTTATAAATGCAAGTAAAAAACTATTAGTTTATATAATGAAAAAAAAAATTCTTATATTTTCACCAACTTTTAATGAGAGAAATAATGTATTGAAATTTTTGAATATTTTCAAATTCAATTACCTCAAATATGATTTATTATTAATAGATGATAATTCACCGGATAATACATTTTTGATTCTTAAATTAAATTCAAAAAATAATAAAAATATTATTATAAAAAAAAGACAATCTAAATTGGGGCTAAATACTGCATATAAATATGCATTTAATTATGCGAAAAAAAACAAATATGAATATTTAATTTCAATTGATTTCGATATGCAGCATGATTTAAATGATATAAAAAAAATTATTATACATTTAAAAAATAATAATTTTGTTATTGGTTCTAGATACATGCCTGGAGGAAGATGCCAACTTAAAGGATTAAGATATATATTAAGTTACTATGGCAACAAAATTATAAAAAAAGTATTAAATATAAAACTTCATGAATTTACAACTGCCTTTAGAGGGTATGATAAGAAAGTTATTAATTTTCTAGATAATACAAATATAGCGTCTAAAGGTTATTCATTTCAAACAGAGGTGGTTTATAAAATTTATAGAAATAATTTTAAGATTAAAGAATTTCCAATAAAATTTAAAAATAGAAGTCTAGGTTTATCGAAGATACCAAAAATTGAGTCATTAAGAACAATAATTTTTTTAATCAAAACCTTGTTTAATAATTACAAATAGTTTTTTTTTGGGAATAATAAAAGTCTACACAATTTTTTGATGTAAACATTTTTCCATCCATACTATCAAAAGTTTTTATAAGTATAATACTATCTTTTGGTAAAGTTTGAATTATTTGGTTATCAAATATTAACCAATATCTTTTTTTAAAATCTTTTTGAAATTGAAAAATTGGATAAATCCAATCAAAAGATGGAAGATTATAATATGAATATTTTAATTTAGAATTATTGAATAATACATAAATATCTTTTTCATATATTTCATTTTTAATACTATTTAAAAACACATCAATTTTATTTTTTTGCAAAGAAATTAACTCAATATTTTTAATTTTATTCAATGAACTAAATATGTTGGCACATAATAAACCAATCAAGATAAAATTATGATTAGAGGGTATAATTTTTATTAAAAAAAAAATTAAAAAGAAAACAGAGGTATATGTATATAGCTCTCCAATATTATTAAGTAGTATAATTGGAAAGCTAGATAAAATTAACAATAAAAATCTAAAAATTGTATCTGAGTCAAAATTTTCATAAAATTTCTTTAATAAATAATAAAGAAGAGAAATAAAAAAAATTGTTAGAAAAAAGATAATGATATAATATTTGTTGTAATAAGATACAAAAACAATAGTGTTATCAATTGGACTAACTAAACTTAAAAAATATAAAAATATATTCTTTATCAAATTAAATCCTAATCCCAAAGAATATCTGTCCTCACCAAAATTTGTAGGTTGCCATGTAGCACCTATATAGTTTCTAAAATATAAATAACTAACTACTAGAAGAAAATATAAAAATGTTATTAGTATGACTTTTTTGTAACTTACATTGCTGAATTTAAATAAAAAATTAAAATTTGAATAAAAAAATATAGTAAATAAATTTATAAAAACAAACGTTATAGCTATCTCTTTTGCTAGAAATGAAAATAAAATAAAAATAAATGAAAGAAATAAATAATAATTATTTTTATTTTTAATAAAATGATATGTAAAAAAAAATGATATCAATCCAAAAAAAACCACTAATAGTTGTCCAAGAGTATCTACACCAACAACTGCAATAATTCCCGATTGAGAAAAAAAGAAAATTAAAGTGAGAATAATTGTATTTATATTATTTGTAAAATTTTTTAAGAATTTGAAAATAAAAAATGTCAAAAATGAGTGTATTATGATTTTTGTAGCAACGATTGGGAATGCTAATTCATAATAATTATTATTAAAATAATTATAAAAAATATTTTTTAATGGTCTCCACCACGCATCCGTTTGAAAAAAAACAATTAAATAATTCCGGTCTCTAAACTCTAGCATTGTAAAATCGTCATTATAAAACTCAAAATTACGAACTTGATTTAAATATAGTATTGTTGAAAAAAATAATATTATGTAAAAAAATACATTATTAATTTTAACTTTATGAGTCATATGTGCTTTAATATTTAAATATAGACATATAATCAAGTAACCATTATTCATCTATCGGTTAAATCATGCAATTGTTACTTAATTAAATCTACAATTTTTTGATCGAAAAAATATATTTATAAATTTAACAAGTTATAAAAATATTTTATAATTTAATATTACAAACTATGTAAAATAATTAGACTAATAATGTCAAAAAATATTACAATTACAAAAATAATTAAAATACCAAAAAATATTAATAAATGGGTGAGCTGGCTAAATGATAAAATTGTTACAAAGTATAGCTCTAAGAGATTACAAAAACATACAATAAAATCTCAGAAAAATTTTATTAAAAAAAAAATAAATTAAAATCAAAATTTAATTTTTAAAATCAAGTATAAAAATTTATTTATTGGTGTATTAGAGATTAGTAAAATTGATTTTAAAACTAGCACTTGTGAAATTTCTTATATGATTGGTGATAAAAATCATTGGGGCAAAGGATACGGAACTGAAGCTATCAGAATTGCAATTTTTTATGCAAAAAATAGATTAAAAATTAAAAAAGTTTTAGCTGGGATTAATAAAAAAAATATTCCAAGTAAAAAAGTTTTGCTTAAAAATAAATTTAAGATAAAGAAAAAACACAAAAATAATTTTTTTCTTGAAAGGCGTATTTGATATATAGTTTACTTACCTTTTTTTTTTCATTATCATTATTTAGTTTATTTTTTGCAGGTTTGGGAAAATTACTAATTAAAATTATTTCACCCAATAATAAATCTTTTTTAGAAGAAATTTTATATGGAATATATTTTTGCTCATTTATTACCTTAGTATTTAATTTTATTTTTAAAATTGATTGGATTTATAGTTATTTTTTATTTTTTATTGGATTTTTTTATTTTTTAATAAATTATAAAAAAAAATCTAAAGTATTAAAGTTAATTTTTTTAATAACTTTATTTTCATCAATATTAATTTTTTATTCTAAATTTCAGGAAGATTTTCCTTGGTATTCATTACCATATATCTCTATCTTAAATGAAAATAAAATTATTTTTGGACTAACAAATATTCAATTTAGGTTTGGAGTTACTTCAATTTTAACTTATGGTGCAGCATTTGCGGCAAATATAATTAAAGTAGAAAATTTAATTATCCCATATATCCTATCAAGTGTAGTAATATTAATTTATTTTTTTAATGAAGCTCTTAATAAAAAAAATTTAATTGAACTAAAATTATATTCTTTTTTTATTTCAGGTTACATGCTTGTTAAATTTACCAGATTTGAGGAATACGGCAACGATGTACCAGCTCAATTCTTATTTTTTTACGTAATTTATAAATTATATAATCTGAATTTAAAAAAAAATTTCCCTGAAAAAATTTGTCTTACTATTTTAATCATTAGTATTATTTTTCAGAAATTAACGATGCTTCCCATAGTTTTAATTTTTATTTTATTTTTAAAAGGATCAAACATTAAATCATTAACTTATTTAATAATTATATCTATTTTAATGATATCAACTTGGACAATTAAAAATTTAGCTACTTCTGGTTGTTTTGTATATCCAGTTGATACTACATGTATTAAAAGTTTGAGTTGGACTGCGAACAAAGAAACACATGGGGATGCAAAAAGGGTGTCACTAGAGTCAGAGGCCTGGACAAAAGCTTGGATTGATCAAAATTCCGATAATATTTTAAAATATGATGAATATGTTGAAAATTTTGATTGGATTAAAGTTTGGTATAAAAAAAATTTAAATTTGATATTTGAAAAATTATTACCATTAATATTACTTTTCTTAATTAGTATAGTTTATTCACAAAAAAACAAAACTAAAAAAGATGAAAATTTTCTCCAAGTACAAAATTATTTAATTTTAGTATGTATCATTTCAATATTTGTCTGGTTTTTTAATTACCCAATTTATAGATATGGTTCAGGATTTTTTGTAGTTTTAATAATAAGTACTTTTATAAGATATTTTTATAAAAATAATCTTATTATAAATTTAAAGTATGTGAGATATACCCTCTGTATTTGTTTGGTTTTTTTTATAATTAAAAATGTATACAGAATTAAAGATAATTATACTTTTCAATCCAATTCTCTTTTTCCTAGAGTTTTTTTAGATAATGAGAATTATGAAAAAAATTATACTATTGCTGCACAATTAAATGGCATTAAGGTAATATATCCCAGCAATAATAAAGCTTGTCATTACTCTGGCAATTTTTGTACTCATCACCTAGAAACAATACAAAATCTTAATATAAAATATAAAAATGGATTTATCTTTTTTAGTTCAAAATAGTTATTATAATTTTGAAATATATAATTATTGGATATCAATTATAATTTTGTTTTTTTTATTTTATTATAGAGAGCTGATAGCATTTAAATTTAATTTAATAGACTTTCCAGATCAAATTAGGAAATTACACAAAACCCCTACTCCTGTAATTGGTGGGCTAATTTTATTAATTTTTATCTTATCATTTATTTTTTTAAATAATGACGTAAATCTTTATCTCTTTATTTTTTGGGTAAGTGCTTTCTTTCTAATTGGACTTTTAGATGATATAAAAAAATTATCTTCAAATACAAAAATTTTAAGTTTAACTGCTGTTATATTATTTTTTTTATTTATTGATAATTCATTAATCATTGATCAGTTTTATTCTGAAATATTAACAAGAAATATCAATTTAAATTATAAGAATAATTTTATATTACCAATTTTTTTTACAACTTTATCTTGTCTCCTTTTTTTTAATGCTATGAATATGATAGATGGATATAATGGAGTATGTTCAAGTACTTTTTTTATATATTTTTTAACAATAATCATTATTTTTCCAATTAATATTGAATTATATCCAATTATTATTCTAATTTTAATTTTTTTAATTTTTTTTAATTTTTTTAACTTAAGAGGAAAAATTTTTTTAGGTGATTCAGGAAATTACTTATTATCTTCAGTTTTAATTTTTTATATTTTAAAATTAAATTTTTTATTTGAAAATATCTCTGCAGAAAAAATATTTTTAATTATGTCAATACCTGGCCTAGATATGTTTAGACTGTTCATTGAAAGACTTTATAAAAATAAAAATCCATTTAATCCTGACAGGAATCATTTACATCATCTAATTGATTTATATTTTAGCAATAAACTTAAAACAATTTTATTTTACATATTAATTATTTTAATATCTGTATCTTTTATAAAAATTTTTAATTTTAATTATATAATTGGAATAACTTTTATATGTTTCTATTACTTAATTTTATTAAAAATTTTAAAAAATTAATCTTTAATCAATTTATGATTACTAAAAAATACCGCGATAGAAAATATAAAGAAACTAGAATTCCAACTTGAAAACATGCTTCCATGAACTAACAAAGGCCAAAATATAACCATAACATTCAAACCAAATAGAACATGAAAAAAACTGTTTTTATCTTTCATTCTATTAATTTCCTTAATTATTAGTATTAAAAAAACTATCCAAAAGAAAAGTCCCAATATACCTAAATCTACTAATAATTCTAAAACAAAATTATGTGGGTGGGTACTACAAATAAAAATAGCATGATTTGAATATTCTTTAACTTTAGAAATTAAATCGTGATTATTATTGCATGCATAAAACTTATAGCTTCTCAAACCATTGCCAAAAATAATATTTTTTTGCCAAATATAATAACTAGTAAAATAAATTGACATATATTGATTATCAAAAAATTTTTGTTTAACATTATAGTCTGATGACAATCTTAAAGTTTTGTTAAAAGTTTGTTCCATAAATCTGTTTTGTAATTTATTACTTGAAAGCAATACTAAAGAAAAAAACAATATAATGACTAAGAAGCAATAAAAAATTAATTTCCTGTATTTAGAAAAAAAAATAAAACTGAGTATAAAAAAAATAAATATGAAAATTACTGAAGCCCTTTCTCCACTTAAAATAATTGCTAGATTTAATAAGCAAAAAGCTAAAATATGAAATATGAATTTTTTTTTTTCTTTTTTGAAAAAAAATATTTGAAAAATAACAATTGGATAAAATAGTCTAAATAAAAATCCACCAACCACATATTCATCTTTAAAAAAAGAGGTAAGCCTAATCTTATTATTTGGCTCAATTTCAAATCCTAAGATATTTTTTTCAAAAATATATTGATAAAAAGTATCAAATAAAAAAATAATTAAAATTATATTAAAGAACTTTAATATTTTATCTATAGTAAGGTATTTATTTTGAAAAAGGTAATTAAAACTTATAATAAATAAAATAATTTTTAAAAATACAAAACTATTCTTAATATAATAATAATTTTGATTTATAAATGTTATAAAAAAAGAGTAAAAAAAAAGTATTAATAGAATATATAAAAATAATTTACTTTTATACTTAGATTTAAAATAGACCAAAAATCCGTGTAAAGAAATTAGTATTTGAATTAGATTAACTACTACAGAGCCCATTGCTAAAATGGCTGGAAAAAATAATATCATATATGTAATAAAATGATTTATTTTATGTAATAAATTCTTTTTTAAAAATGTCATTATATATAAAATTATAATATCTTTAATAAGTCATTTTTTTATTTGTTTTTAAATTATTGTAAATGCAATAACAGCACAAATTCCTTATTGTGAACAAATAAAACTATAAAATATACCCTTTATAATTATCCACTGCTTATGCGTTTGCAAAAATGCTTCTTAGATATTGTTTCTATAACTAAGCAGTGTAAAGTCATCATTATAATAATCAAAGATTTTTGCTAAAAAATAAAATAATATTGAACAGTAATATTAAAAAAAATAATTTATTTTTAGGTTTTTTACTTATTTAACTTTATATTATTCTTAATTTTATTAATAGTTATATTGTATTTATACTTATGGAAATTTATATTAGTTAAAAAAAAATTTTTTATAAATAAAATAACCTCAAATTTAACAATATTAAAATATTTAAGGAATGAAAAAAATTAAATCCATTTTTTTAAATTTGTTTACTATTATTTTTTCTTTGTTTTTTATATTATATTTATTGGAAATTTTTATTTTTCTTCATAAAAACAATTATGTCTTATCCGGGGTTATAAAACTAAACACATTCAATTATGACAAAAAGTCAAGGGTTCAAATATTAAAAGAAAAAAGAAAAATTAATTCAGAAATTATATTATCAATATACCCATTTAATTTTTTGAATGAAAAAAATCAAATAATTTTTCCTTTATCAAGTAAATCTTTAAATGAAACAATATTTTGTAATGAAAATGGATATTATAGTATTTATAAATCAGACAGATATGGATTTAACAATAATGACATGATGTGGGATGCTGACAAAATTGATTACATACTTTTAGGTGACTCATTTGGACAAGGTCAATGTGTGTTTAGAGAAGACAATATTGCCTCCAACTTACAAAAAATTAAAAATAAAAATGTGTTAAATTTATCTCAAAGTGGTAATGGGCCAATTATTCAATATGCGACTTTAAAAGAGTATACAAAAAAAATTAAATTTGAAAATTTAATATGGTTATATTTTGAAGACAATGATCTAAGTGATTTAAAACTTGAAAAAGAAAATAATATTTTGAACAATTACTTTGTTAATGAATTATTTACTCAAGATCTTATTTATAAACAAAAACAAATTGATAGGAAAATATTAAACTATCACAATGAAAAAATTGGTTTTGACGGTGTAAATATAAAAGAAAATTATAATCCATCATATTTTTTACGGTTTATAAAATTATTTACTTTAAGAGAATTTTTAAAAAATACTTTTATAAATTTAAAAAAAAAACATACAAATTACAGTAGAGAAATTTCAGAATTTGAGCAAATATTAATAAAAACAAAAAATATTTGTCCTGAAGAGATTTGTAAAATTTATTTTGTTTATTTGCCCACTTACGCAAGATACAACAATCCTAATAACTACGTCCATCATTTCGATGAAATAAAAAAAATAGTAAATAAGAATAATATTAATTTTATAGATATTCCAAAAAAAATACAACAAAATATAAAAAATCCTCTAAGTATTTTTCCTTTTGGTTTTAGTGGACACTATAATGTATATGGTTATAAAAAAATAAGTGAATTTATTGCAGAGGAGATTAATTAAAGAACTTGTATTTTAAAAGAGTATAAATAGCCTCGAAACCGTCATAAATACTTATTTTTTTTCCCTCGGACGATGTTCTTCCATTGTAAGAAATTGGAACTTCTAAAATCTCATAATTAAATTTTGAAAATTTTGAAGTTATTTCTGGACAAAAATTAAATCCATTTTCAACAAGATTTATATCTTTCAATACAGATGCAGAAAAAACTTTATAGCAAGTGTGTGCATCTGTTAAATTTTGATTATTAATTTTATTAGATAAAAAGGTTAAGAAATGATTGGCAAATATTCTAAATTTAGAAGTAAAATTTTTTGAATAATATCTTTTTTTTCCTAAAACTCTTGATCCATATACAACTTTAGTTTGTTTTTTTAGAATTGGGTCGATTAAGCTCATATAGTCATTTGGATCATATTCCATATCTGCATCTTGAATAATAATTATATCACCTGTAATCTTACTTATAGCAGTCTTTACAGCGGAACCTTTACCAAGATTTTTTTCATGAAAATAAATTTTATCAATTTTATTAATTATATTATTTTTAAGAACTTCTGTTGTTCCATCTGTTGAACCATCATCTACAATTATGATTTCTTTATCAATATTATTCAAATTTACTTCAAGTATTTTTGAAACAATTTTTTCTATTGTTTTAATTTCATTATAGCAGGGTATCAATATAGAAACTTTCATTAATATTATTTAAAAACTTTAATTATATCATCTTTAATTTGCTTAGCTTTAGGATAATTAATTGTTTTCTTAAATTCTTTTTTAAATTTATTTAACGCATTCAACAGTGAAAAATCAGATGATGGGTCAAAATAATAGGCCTTTTTTCGTAAAATTTCTCTTGAGAAAGGTAAATCACAACAAATTACAGGAATATTGTATAATTTAGCTTCAAGTAATGGCAGCCCGAGACTCTCAATTAAACTTGGGAAAATCAAAGCATTAAATTTTTGAAATATTTTTGATGTATCTCTATGATCATAATAGTTAATTCTTCTCAAACCACTTACATTTTTATAATCCTTAAACTCTTCTTTGCTTGCTGTAAAATAAATTTCAAAATTTTTTAGTTTAAATTTTTTTAAAGTTTTTTTAATAATAAAATGATTTTTATAGCTATAATGACTTGATGGGTATAAAAGTTTTATTTTATTGAAATTTTTAATTTTTCTCATTTTTTTAATTTCAAATTGCTTTTGAATTGGATTAAATATAATTATTTTTTTTAAATTAATTCCATAACTTCTAGATATAAATTTTTTCATAAATTTGGACTGAACAATGAATAATTCTACTGAATTACAAAATAATCCAAAATAAATTCTCCTAATTTTGAATTTAAAAGAGACTGAAGAATATTTGTAAAGATTAGGTTTAATTAGATTTGCCTGATTAACAAAAATTATTTGTTTTTTTTTAAATGGTAGCGGATAATCTCCAAGATTTATCCATTTATAATTTTTTTTATAAAAAAATTCTAAAAAAAAAAATTTTAGAAAATCAAAAAAACTATAATTTTTTTTTAATTTTAATGTATTATTTAATTTTTCTGATAAAAAGAATTTAAAATTATAAATTTTTTTTTTGATGTGTTTGTTTTTTCTTAAATAAGAGATAATATTTTCTGACCAATTTAAAGAGCCTAAACCTTTGATATTTAATCCTAAAATTAAAAATTCTTTATTTTTTATTTTCATTAATTTTTATTATTTTATAAAAAGTTTTTAAAAAAAATTCTTTTTTATACTTTTTTGAAATTTGAAGATTGTATTTATAAATCTTTTTATGTTCTTCTTTTTTTAATTTCAAAATTTTCAAGAAATTATTTATTACATTTTTTATTGTTAATTTTTTTATTATAAAAAAATTACTCTTATTTTTTAAATCTTTTATGCTTCCGATTCTTTTGCTAATAAGGCTAATATTACCGCATGCGGTACTCTCTAAAAATGCAAGTGGCCAATGGTCTTCTCTGCTAATCAATATCATATACATATTGTTATTTAGTATATTTGAAACCTGATTAGGAGATTGATTAAATTTAAAAATTATGTTTTTTTTATTTTTTAATTTATTATAGTCATTAATATCTTGTTTTTTAGTATTAGTAACAATTATCAATTTTAAAAATTTATTTTTATTTTTTACTTTTTCAAAAGCTTTGGTAATTAAATCAAAACCTTTTCTATAAATTGCCTGCCCTACAAATACAAAATTATTTGATCTTTTAGATATATGTTTTGTTGGTCTAAAAATTTTTTCGTCATAGCAATAAAGTTTCTCAAAAATTTTATTTTTTTTCACACCATAATATTTCATTAATTCTGTTCCAGATTTCCCAGGAACCCAAAAAAAGTTATAATTATCTTTTATAAAAAACTTAAAACAAAACTTTCCTAATTTTTGCTTAAAATTTTTTTTAAAATTATTATCAACCATTAAAACATAATACGCTCTTTTAAACCTTTTTTTAAATTCACCAACTAGGTTGTTAAAATCTTTATACGCCCAACCACTAGAAAATACATAATTTGGTTCCTCATGATCTAGAATTAAATTTAGTTGATTTTTAAAATTTTTATTAGTGATATTTAGTATCCGTAATGAGGAAAATCTTTTTTTTATTTTATAAACCTTATTCTGATTTGTTATAATTAGTAAGTTAATCCTTTTGTCTTTTGAAATTTCATAGAGCAAAGTTGCTGCATAATCAGGCAATTCATTCCACAAAAAAATACAGTTTATTTTCATTTTGAAAAATACAATGTAAAAGATTTTTCATCTATAAGATGTAATTTTGAGTAATTCAGCATTTGTTTTACAAATTGTCGTTTTTGAATGTTATTTTTATAATGCACTTCTATTAAAGCTTTACTGCAATTTCTTAAACAATTGAATGTTTCTTTATTAAATTTAAACTCTTCTCCTTCTATATCTATAATAATTTGAAAACCTTTTTTAATCTTATATCGTTTTATAATTTCTTTTAAATTAATTATTTTTTTTATTTTATTTTTTGACTTGGAATTTTCTATTTTACTATTTAAAAAATTTTCATTAAGTTTAAAATTAATTAACTTTCTTTTTTTTCCAACAAATAAAATATTTAAAAAATGTGTATTTTTAATAATATTATTATATTTAAAAATTCTTTTAGAAATACGTTGAACTTGTTTATTAGGTTCAGCTAGTATCGTTTTAAAATTATGATTTAAATATTTTTTTTTTAAAACAGCTGTATTAAATCCTAAACCAGAGCCAATATCTATTGTATTTTTAGGTTCGAAATATTTTAAAATAAGAGTAATTTCTGCTCTTTCATAAATTTTTAAGAAAATACTGCTTACAATATTTTTTGGTAAATCTCTTACGTTTAATCGTAAATTATAAAATTTAATACTTTTTTTATAAAAAATAAATTTATTAACTATCTTTATAACAAAATTTCCTAATAAAAGAAAAATAAACTGTTTAAATTTTACCAATTAAATTCCTTATCCTTTTAATTTTTACCTTACTATCTTTTTCAAGCTTTAAGTTAAAATTAAATATTTTTTTTTTGATCTTATTAATTTTTGAATTATCGAATTTATTTATCTGATTTAGTAATTTTTTAAAATCATCTTTTTCATCCATCAACAATACCTGCTTCATTTGTTTGTCAATATTCTTAAGATTCGAGCTTATGATTGGTTTATTGTACTGTAAATAAGTTAATATTTTTGAGGGAAAATTGTTTAAATTATTAATGTCATAATTATTTCTTAAATTTAAAAAGAAATCAGCGTCTGTAAGTAATTTATTTAATTTATTCTTTTTTAAAAATCCATGAAATTTAACTTTTTTATTGTCAATATAATCTAAAATTTCATTTGGATTATCATTAGAAGTAATTTCCAAAGTAAAATTGTTATTCATGCTTAAAAATTCTTTTAAAAATATTTTAATTCCAGTCCAATCACCAAGGCTTCCGCTATAAATAATTTTGTAAGTATTTTCTTTTACCTTGGGTTTATATATTTTTTTTAAATTTCCATAAAAATAAAGTTTATTTCTGCCTAAATAGTTTTTGTAAGCATGGTATGATAAAAATATATTTAAATCTGCAGGCGCAATCTTTTTAAAAATTTTAATTCTTTGATTCTCATTAAAATCTGCACATATATTTATCCACTTTAAATTATATTTTTTTTTAAGTGTTGCTGATGCATTGATTATTGGATCCTGAAAATTATATGTCATTAAAATTAATTGGTTTCTTTTACTTTTTAATTTACATGCTTCCTGTATAATTTTTTTTTCTATAGAGATATTTCTATAATATATTAGGTTAAGAAAGTTCAAATATTTGGTATTTTTAAAAATTGAAAAATTCTTTTTATTAACAAATAAACTTCCAATTGGGAAAAAAGTTTCTGGATAATATGTAAGATTTATTATTTTATTTTTAAAATTTTTTAAAAAATTTTTTTGCCATTCGTTTGAAGCAATACTAAAATACTTACTATTGCTATATTTATTTTTAAATATATTGCCTAAAAATATAATTATATTTTTATATTCTCTTTTTCTAGCCATTTTTTTAACAAGTAATAATTAAATATTTCTTTTGAATATTTTCTATCAGAAATGTTTCTAATTAATAAATTTTTATAATATTTAGAATAAATTTTTTCTTTGTCTAAATAATTTAAAATTTTTTCCTTAATTGATTTACTTGTTACCCATTTATGATGTGGTAATTCAAATCCTTTTTTTAAATTTTTATATTTTGAATTATAAATTTTTTTATAAATTGATCTCAACGGTTTTTTTGAATCATCATAAGTAAATTTTAAACTTTTTATTGTCATTGCAGCCCATTCTACGATTTTATGGTTCAAAAATAATGGCCTTAATTCAATAGAATTTGCCATACTTACAATATCATTGTCTCTCAATAAGGTATTATTAAGATAGTTTTTTATTTCGAAGTGGAAGATTCTTTTTCGCAAATCAATATGATTGTTGTCATATAAGTTTAACATTTGTTTTTTGTTTAATTCAGCTTCATTTAAATATTTTTTTTTGTAAATTTTTTTATTTTCACATTTTGTAAGTTTTCGTAAAACATAAAAATAATCTTCTTCGGATAACTCAGACAAGTATTGTTTCAATGTTATGTTATTAGGTCTAAGTTTATGAACTAAAGAAAGAACTTTTGAAATACTATTTTTTTTTATTCTTTTAGATTGTATGTAATCTAAATGAATGCCATATCCAAAAAATATTTCATCTGCACCAAGACCGCTCAAACAAATTTTAGTCTTATTTTTTGCACAATTCAAAACTAAATAACTATTAAAACCATCAAATGATGGCTGATCAATAATCTCTATATATTCATCTATCTTACTAACTATTTCATTTTCACTGTAACTTTTTTTTAAAATTTCCTGATTTAATTTTTTTGCAACGTTATCAGCATCTTCTCTTTCATCGTATTCTTCTTCATTATCAAAATATAAATTATAATTTTTTATCTTTAGACTAGATGTTGAGGAAATTCCTAATATAATACTCGAGTCAAGGCCTCCACTTAATAAATTAGATATAGGCACATCAGAGATTAGCTGTTTTTTAAATTTTTCATATAGAAGATTTGATGTTTCTGTAATGTAATCTTGTTCATTTTCAAAGACTTTGTCCTGATCAAGAAATTTATTAATATCCCAATATTGTTCAACTTTAAAATTAAATTTCTCATCTACCTCCATGTAGTGTGCTGGTTTTAAATAATTCAAGTCTTTATAAATGGTATTTGGCTGATTGATTGATCCATAATTAAGTATGTTTATAACACTACTTAAATTTATATTCTTCAATTCTAGAAAATTTTCTGAAATTGGTTTTATTTCTGATGAAAAAACAAACGAGCTTTTTGATAAAGAATATATAAATGGTTTAATGCCTAGGTGATCTCTGGCGCAGAAAAAAATTTTTTTTTTTTTATCCCAGATAACAAAAGCAAACATACCTTCTATATAATCTAGAATATTCTTTCCAAAATAATTGTAGCCTTCTAATAGTACTTCGGTATCTCCTTCGGTATAAAATTTAATTCCTTTTGACTTTAATATATTTTTAATTTCTACATAATTATAAATTTCACCATTAAATACTATTACATTAGAATTATTTTTTGACTGATAAGGTTGATTTGATCTATTTTCAAGATCTATAATGCTTAACCTTGTTGCACCAAAACCAAAACCTATTTTTTTATTAATATAAACTGATTGATAATCTGGTCCCCTATGTTTAATACACTTATTCATATTAAACAAAATATTATTGAAATCTAAACTTTTACTCTTTTTATATATTCCATTTATACCACACATATTTTATTTTTTTTCAAATTCTGCATATAAAAACCATCCAAATTTTTTACAAAGAAAATTTATAAATTTATTTATTAATTTAAAATTTATTTTTTTCAGTTTATATCCGCCAGGAAATGGAAGGTGATCAGAGTCAGGAAGAATTAAAATCTTTTTTATTCTAAAATCAAAATTTTCTAAAATTTTTTTAAACTCATTTTTAGTAAAATGTCTTGCAAAATATCCATCGGTAATTTCAAGATTTATTTGTTCTAATGATTTCTGAAATAATTTACCTTTTAAAATACCTAAAAAAAATCCACCAAAAAGATAATATCTTAGAGAATTCTTATGATACACCATTACTTTACAAACGCCTCCTTTTGATAAAACTCTATGAATCTCTTGCAAAATATTCTCCGTGCTTTTTGAATGATGAATAACGCCCCAACTCCAAATAAAATTAAATTGGTTTTCTTTGAAAGGAAGTTTTTCTGCATCTGCTAAAGTTATTTCGCCACGCAATTTGAATAATTCTAATCTTTTTTTGGTATATTCAATTGCCTTGTTAGTAATATCTACACCATTATAAACACATTTATTTGAATTTCTTATAATTTCCTGAGCATGGGTTCCAAAGCCACAACCAATTTCTAAAATATTTTTATTATTTAGTTCCTTAAATTCAATCAAATCTTCAAACGGTGAATTAGAATAATTTTCTTTAAGCTGAAGACTTGTTTCATTCAATTTTTTATCAATTTTTAAAAAAAAATCTTTATTTACTTCACTAATATCTGGGATTTCATTTATCCATAAACCTGAAGAGTTTTCCCATTGATAATTCATAGGATTTTTTTCCCACCAAGATTTATTATCTTTGTTAGTTGTTTGTGTTTTTAAATTCCTCTTAAATACTGGCATTTGATAATTTATTAATTGCTATTCCATTTTTTCTTAAACATAAATTCATCATTTAAGTGATACACTCTTCTTCTGGCCATATCAATATCACTAAGAGCATCCACCACAAAACCACAATCTACACATAAACATTTTAGATTTTTGAGTTGCACTAAAATATTACTTGAACCTACACCGGCTGCTACCAGAACAAAATCAGGATTAATTTTTATTTTTTTTAAATCAATCTTATCATACATTGGAGCGTTTAAGCTTGTAAAATAAAATTGAATTTCTTTAGCACCAAAAAATTCTAAATTTTTTTTTAAATTTTTGTTTCTTTTTTTCATATTTGAAGTGAAAATTAAAATTTTCTTATTTTTAAAGATTTTTTTAATATTCTTACCTAAAAAAAAATCAGTAACAAAATAGTATCCAAAGTAATTACTTCTATTTAAAATAATATTATTTTTAGACAAAAGATCTAATATGTCTTTTTGATATGGCTTTGTTAAAATATGCGTTGAAAAATTTGGACAAATAAAACCTTTTTTTGATATTTGCTTCAAGTTTTCTAAAAAATTTATCCTTAACTTTTTTAAATCAAAAAGAGAATATGTTTCACAATAACCTTTTCTACCAGAACTATAAAAAGTACTTTTGTAGTATAATGATCTCTTTACATGTAAAAGAAAATAAATAATTTTATCTATAAACTTATATTGATAAAAATATCTTCCTAATAAAAAAGTAAACTCTCCATCACTCATTCTAAAAATTGGAAAATATTTTTTTTCTTTAATTTTTTTATTTAACAATTTATTAAATTTTTTATACCAAAAATTAGATGAATAACCAATTGGAGGATAATAATAAAAAGGTCCAAATTTTTTCTTTATTAATTTGAAACTTGTTAATTTCATTTCTTGAGGTTTATTAAAATTTATATATTTTTTTTTATTAATTAAATTCATAGGAATAATTTTAAAATTTATTGAATTTATACATTAATTAGATATTACTTAATCTTTCAAGAATATTTTTTAATGAACGATCTAAATATAAAATATCTAAAGAATTTATTTTTAATTTTATTTACATTTTTAATAATAATAATACTTAAACTATTCTTTACAGAATTATCAAAAAAAATGATAAGGGCAAATTTTTTTAACAATTTTATTTTATCTAAAGAAACTTACAAAGATGATAGAATATTAAAATTTGAAATTTTAAAAAAAAATATAAATAATGATTATGACTTTTTTATATTCGGCACTTCTGCGGCTGGTGCGATAAATCCAATTTATGCCAAACAATCTTTAAAAAAAGACTCATTGAATCTTACCTTCAATGGAGCAAAAATTTCTGAAATATATTTATTTCTTGAATGGTATATACAAAATAAAGACATAAAAAAATTTCCAAGAGAAATTTTTTTAGAATTAAAACTTTTTTCTTTCAATGATATGGAATTTCAAAAAAGATTTCCATCTGAATTAACTAAAAAATTTTTTTTAAAATTTAAGTATCAATTTACAGATTTGAGACCGCTATTTTTAATTAAACAACTAATCTCTCATCAAGAAAATGAGGCTAATAAAACAAAAATCTTATATATTGAAAATGGTGCTACTTATTTAGATTTAAGTAAATCAAAAAATAGAAATTTTAATAAAGAAATTATTAATAACTTTCATATTTATGTTGATCAGAATATTAATTTTAAACAATTAGAATATTTTAAAAAACTCATTTCTATTTGTAATGATAATAATATAAAAATTAATTTTTTTATTAGTCCAGTCCATAATTCTTTAAGAAAGGCCAAAAATTCTTATTACTTAAAAAGTGAGTACTTTTTAATTAATAATATTTTTAAACACACGGACATAGAAAATATTTTTTATTTTAATTCAAATACTTCAATGATTTTAAATGATAAAAATTATCATGACCCTATTCACTATAACTATGGAATTGGCAATCAAATAATTAATAGTTTTTATATTAAAAATAACTACCATGATTTTAAAATAATAGATCGATTAAATTATAAAAATTTAAATTTATATGATTAATAAAGAATTTAAAAAATTTTGGATGAATGTATCTAAAAATACAAATTGGGATAAAGATCCTTCAATTTGTATCGAATTAAAAAAAAGTAATAAAAATCTATGGTATAAAGATGGGAAACTAAACGTTGCAAAAAATTGCCTGTATACAAATGAACATATAAAATTAAAAAATAAATTAGCAATTATTACTATAAATAACGAAGAAAAAATCAAAAAATATTCTTATAAGCAACTTAATGATCTTACTTGTGATTTTTCCAAATTTATTTCTAATAAAAAAACTAAGAATGTTTTAATTCATTCATCAGCTAGTATAGTTTCTGCTGTTTCTATGCTTGCTTGTGCAAAAGAAGGAATACATTTCAGTGTTATTTTTGAAGATTTGGAAAAAGATGCAATAGAAGTAAGAATTAAAATTTTAAAACCTGACGTTATAATTACTCGTGGAGATAAAAATAAAATAGAAGATTTTAATCAAATTTTAAAAAAAAATAATCTCAATAAAACACAAATAATTACATCAAAAAAAATTAATATTAAAAGTAGTAAAATTTCTCACTATAATTTTTATAAAAAAAAGCTAGTTCCTCAAAAATATGAATTTAAAAGTTTTTTTTCTAACAGGCCTTTATTCAGCCTTTTCACATCTGGTTCAACTGGTGAGCCAAAGGGAATTACTCATTCGTCAGGAGGTTATTTAGTATATTCAAAACATACTTGTCAAAAACAATTTGGTATGAGTAAAAATTCAGTTGTTTTAACAGCTTCTGATGCTGGGTGGATTAATGGACATACTTATGCGCTTTTTGGACCATTGTCATTATGTTCAACTACTGTGCTTTTAGAAAAACCAACTTTAATAATGAATTTATTACTATTAAAAAAAATTTTAAAAAATTTAAAAATTTCTATTCTCTATTTGCCAGTAACACTTATTAGAATGTTAAGAATAGTAATAGGTGAAAAAAAAATTAAATTAAGTACATTAAAAACTATAGGATCTATGGGTGAACCTTTGGCTGAAGATGTTGGACAATGGTATTCTAAAGTTTTTTTTAAAAGAAAAAAACCTATAATAAATACTTATTTTCAAACTGAAACTTCTGGCATAATAGCTTCGCCTGTTCATAATCAAAAAAAAAATATTTCTTATGGGCATGTAGGAAAGTTTATAAACAAATATATTGTTAGTGATAAAATTCTTAATAATAATAAAATTGAGATAAATTTAAAATATCCATGGCCAGGTTGTATGATCAATTGTTTAAATGGAAAAAAAATTTGGAATAAATATTGGCATAAAAACAAATTTAAACTATTTGATATAGCAAGTTTAAATAAATTTAAGGAAATTATAATTCATGGAAGATCAGATGACGTAATTAACATACGGGGCCATAGACTGGGATCTGGTGAAGTTGAATCAATTATATTAAAAAATCATTCAGTTTCTGAGGTTAGTGCTATTGGTGTTGAGGATAGTATAATTGGTAATGAATTAATAGTATTTTGCACTTTAAGAAATAAATTGAATAAAAATAAACTATTTGAAAATATTAATAAATTACTACTAAATAATTTTGGTACTTACGCCATACCAAAAAAAATATTTATTTTAGATAAACTTCCCAAAACAAAAAGTGGAAAAATTATGAGAAGATTGTTAAGAAAAATATATATGAATCCAAGTAATCAAAATTTAGGTGATTTAAGTACTTTACTAGAAAAGGATATTATAAAATCAATAACACATAAAATAATTAAAGAAAAATGAATAAAATAATCAAAATTGTCTCTCAAGTTTTAAACGTTGATCAAAAAAAAATAAACATCGAGAGTAATTCAAATCAAATTAAAAATTGGGACAGCTTTGCTAATGTCAAAATTATAATAGCAATGGAAAGAGAATTAAAAATTAAAATAAAATCAAAAGATTATCCAAATCTTAATTCAATCAAAGGCCTTATAAAAATATTTGAAAATAATTAATGCTTTTTAACAGTATTCAATATATTTATATATTTCTTCCAATAACAATTATTGTTTACTTTTTATTAAATTATTTAAAAAGATACACTATTGCTAAATTATCTTTAATAGTTTTTAGTCTAATTTTTTACTCATTTCATGAAATAAGGTTTTTACCTTTATTATTGGGTTCTATAATTTTTAATTATAATATTGCCAATTATCTTAACAGAGAAAAAGCCAAATTTTTTTTAATATTTGGTATATTCATAAATATTTTAATTTTATGTATATTTAAATATACGAATTTTGTAATCAAAAATGTTAATTTATTTATTGATAATAAAATTGATTTTATAAATTTAATTTTTCCAATCGCTTTAAGTTTTTTCACGTTACAACAAATTACCTATCTAGTTAACTGCTATGAAGAAAAAAAAAATATTTCAAATTTTGTTAATTATTCATTTTATGTAACTTTTTTTCCTCAATTAGTAGCAGGTCCAATAATACTTTTTTATAATATTAAAGACCAATTTGATGAACTTGAATTAAAAAAAATAAAATTAAATAACTTATATGTTGGTTTATTTATAATTTTTATTGGTTTGTTTAAAAAAGTTATAATAGTTGATTATCTTTCAACATTTGTTGATAACAACTTTTACAATTACGAAAGTTTAAATTTTTATTCAACTTGGATAACTTCTATAAGTTTTACTTTACAATTTTATTATGATTTTAGTTCCTATAGCGATATCGCAATAGGATCTGCTCTACTTCTTAATTTTAATATTCCAAATAATTTTAATAGTCCCTTGAGATCGACGTCTATAATTGATTTTTGGCAACGTTGGCATATTAGTCTTTCTAATTTTATCAATCATTATATGTACATTCCAATTCTTAAAAAGATAAGAAACTTTAATTTATATAAAAATTTTTTTGTAATTTTATTTATCATGACAATAATTGGTTTGTGGCACGGTCCTAATTACAATTATATAATTTTTGGCACTTTACATGGAATTGGCTTAGGCTTTAATCATATATTTAGATCATACAATATAAAAGTTAACAAAATTTTATCTTGGATAATTACAATTAATTTTGTGAATGTTACTTTTGTATTTTTTAGATCTGAGAACTACCAACAAGCAATCCACATATTAAAAAAAATGTTTTATTTTAAAAATTATGAATTAATACAATTTTCAGATTTATGGTCTAATCTTAGTTATTCTCATATTTTTATAATAGTTATATCTTTAGTAGGCATTACACTAAAAAATACTTCAAGCTTGAGAAATGAGATTAAAGCAAATTACTTAAATTCACTTATAATTGTATTTTTTGCTGTAACAACTCTTTATTATCTATTAAGTAGATTTGGATTTGAAGATAAATTTATTTATCTTCAGTTTTAGATCTGAATAATTTTGCTAGCAATTCTTTTTAAATCCTCGTCATGAGATAAAATTATTATAATTTTTTCTCTTTTGTTATTTTTGATCAAATTTAAAACTTTAAATTTATTTTTTTCATCTAAATTATTTGTTGGCTCATCTAAAATAACTACATCTTTGAGGCCAAAAAAAGCTCTTGCAAGAGCAATTCTTTGAATCTGACCACCACTTAATGTTGATCCTTTATGGCCTAATTTTTTATTTGAGTTTTTAATCAATCTCTTTAACTCAATATTTAATCCTAATTTTTTTATTAAACTAAAATATTTTTTATTATTTTCTCTTTTAAAATTACTTTCTAAATCTAATGTTATGTTTTCATATAAACTCCTATCAAATAAATGCGTAAATTGTGGCATATAGGTTGTATAATTTTTGAGATTTTCTAAATTTTTGAAATCTACCTGATTATTATTAATAAATAGTTTTCCATTATTTTCTGGTAACAAAAAACCAGATAAAATATTCATTAATGTTGTTTTTCCTTTACCACTTTTAGAGAAAAATAAATAAATATTATTTTTTTTAAAATTATAATTAAAAGCATTAATAATTTTTGGTCCATCAAAATACCTGAAATTTATATTTTTTAATTTAATTTGATTTATTTTTTTAAAATTTTTTATTCTTACATTTTTATTAAAATCTACTTTTTTATATAAAATGAAGTCAGATTTAATTGTATTAAGTATATAAAGTGAGTTTTTAATTAATGTAAAGCTAGAATATATTTGTTGGGTTATGGGAAGCATTCTATAACCAATAAAAGCTATTAAGCCTAATTGTGGTATTTGCGACAAAAAACTATCTCCACTCCTATTTCTAACATATAAAAAAAATATTGCTAAGGATGAAAATGCTAAAAACTCAATAAAACTTTTGGGAAACTGACCAATTAAATAACCAAATGACTTATATTTAGCTTGAGAGTAAAGATGTGAACTTATTTGATCAAAAAAAAATTTTTCTTTTTTATATAATTGTAAAATTTTAAAATTATTTAATGAATCGTAAAGGTTTTTATTTATTTCAGAATTTAATTTTGAAACTTTTTTTCCAAAATTAAATAATAATTTTTTAAAAAAAAAGAAAATTAAGACATAAATACCTACAAAAATACTTATATAAAAAATAGAATTTTTTTCGAAATTAAAAAAAATAAATATTAAAAATATTAAAAAAATAA
>Ga0181607_10001131_pt1 | contig 24015 bp, 21 predicted proteins | sample 041ome_9_FD_132420 | JGI IMG/M metagenome (GOLD analysis project Ga0181607, IMG submission 132420) | Coastal salt marsh microbial communities from the Groves Creek Marsh, Skidaway Island, Georgia - 041413US metaG (megahit assembly) | ecosystem: Environmental > Aquatic > Marine > Intertidal zone...
CAGCTCTACGGATTCTGCCCGGACAAATAACGGCGGGCAAAAAAGAAGGCCGCCGGGAACCGGCGGCCAACGTGGTGTTATGGCTAAACGCTAAGTTCGATCAGAACTTGAAGGTGACGGTGCCTTCGAACCGGATCGGTTCGCGGGCCACCACCGAACCGTTGCCGTAGCCGGCGTTCGGCGAATCCCAGTTGTCCTCGTCGGTGACGTTGAAGGCCGTGATTTTGGCTTCCCAGGTCTCGGTCTCGTAGAACGCAGTCAGGTCGATCTCGTATTGATCGGGAATCTGCACGCTGTTCACGACGAAGGTGTTCACCGCCGGATCGAGGAAGATGAACAGCGTGTTGCCGTCCGCCCGGTTGAGGACCATGCCGTCGTAGCCGTTGAAGTATTTGCTGGTGTAGACGATGTTCGCCCGCATCCCGAAGTGCTCGGTGAACTTGTAGCTCACGAGACCGACGGCTTGATGCCGCGGGTTGCCGGGATATTCAAACAGCTTGGAGGGATTGGACGGTCCCGGGAAGGTCGGCGTGATGTAGGTGCCGCCCGTTTCGTCGGCGCGATCCGCCGTGTAGGCGGTGGCGAAGAACCCGGCCTCGCGCATCGAGTCGATGAACGAGTAGCCGAAGGTCGCATAGAAGTTTTTGTTCGGCTGGTAGTTGATCTCGAACTCAAAGCCGTTCAGCTCGACGTCGTCACGGCTGCCGTCCGGGTTCACGGCGACAAAGGTGCGGTCGAAGTAGGCCAGGCTGGCGAACAGGGTGTTGTTCTTGAAGGCACCCTTGACGCCGAGCTCGAAGAGCTCGCTCTCCAGCGGGGTGTCGAACGCGCCGACATCGAAGCGGCCGCCGGTCTCGGCCGGGTGCGACTCGGAGTAGCCATAGTTCAGATAGGTGGACAACGTCTCGTTGATCTTGAAGACCACCGCACCGCTGTAGTTGGGCAGCGAAACGGAGTCCGTCAGCGAATAGACCGAGGCACCGCCCACCGGATCGACCTCGGTGGCTTTGACGTAGTCGACACCCACGCCGAAGTCGATGATGACGTTCTCGGAAGGCTGGAAGTCGAACTGGGCAAACGGCCCGAAGATGTAGCCGTCGGTGCCGGCGCCGGTGCCACCGTAATACCAGGCGTTCAGGATGCCGCGCGGCGCCTGGTCGGGGATGATCGGGTCGTCGTTGTTGACGAACCCGGCGTCCGGCACGCGGTTCAGGTTCGGGTCACGCGTCAGGTCCCAGAAATTGGCCGGCTCGTTGAAGAAGTGGTTCACCGACCAGACATCCTGATAGCGGTAGCGAAGTCCCGCATTCACCCCCCACGTGTCCGTGTCGTAGATCACCGAGAGGCTGTTATCGAGGCTCCAGTTGTCCCGCATCAGCTCCGAGTAGTGATAGGAACTGAAGGTATTGCGGTCGATCCACTGAAAGTAGGTGTTGTTCACAACCTTCAGGGTGTCGGACAGCGTCCAGGTCTGGACGGCCTGCGCCCAGAAATTCTGGCCCTCGGAGTCGTCGCCGGGAGCGAGCAGGCGCTGACGGCGGTCGAGCTTGACGGGGTTGGCCAGGTCGAGCGGAACGAAGGTGTTGAAGCCGGCGCTGAAGCCCGGGCCGTTGGGCGAACCGAGCTGGGCCACGTAGGCGGCATATTGGGCGTCGGTCTGGGCATTCGGGTAATAGAGACCCTTATCGATCAGCAGCTGGGTCGGGCGGTTGAGCCCCCAGTTTTCCGTGTAGGAGGCGTTGAAGAACTCGCCGGCGAGGAACAGTTCGTAGTTGTCGGACGGGCGGTAGGTGATCGTGCCGTAGAATGCCTGGGTCTGCTTCTTGCCGCGGTAGTAATAGCCCACGGTGTCCTCGCCCGAGAACGAGAAGCGATAGGCCAGCTCATCGCTGATCGGCGCCCCGTAATCGATCTGGCCGTAGTAGGTGTCATACGAACCGGCGGTGAAGGAGACCTCACCCTTGGGTCCGTCGAAAAAGGCACGCTTGGTGATGAGGTCGGCGTAGCCACCGAGATAATTGGAGGTGCCGTACACCGGCCCGGCGGGACCCTTGACGATGTTCACCGACTCAACGGCGTTGAAGTTGATCGGCAAACCATTGCCGTTCGAAGTCAGGCCCTTGCGAATGCCGTTCACAAACAGGTCGGCCTCCTGGCCGCGCAGGTTCGGCGAGGTCGGCGCGCCGAAGTTGCTCTTGGTGTACGAGGACGAGGTCAGTCGGGCGAAATCGCGCGGCGTCTTGATCGAAATTGCGTCCAGCTGCTCGCGAGAGATGATCGTCACACTGCGGGGCGTGTCGACGATACTGCGGTTGAGACCATACACCGAATTGAACGGGCGGGAACTCGGGATGATGTTCTCCTCAATCGGCACCTCGGTGACTTCGAAGCTATCCAGTTGGATGGCCTCCTCCTCGGTGTCGTTGGCGGATTGGGCTCCCGCGAACGGGAGAAAACTAGCCACGGCCATGGCTGTGACGAGAAAACGTAGTTTGAGTCGTTTCATAGTAGCGGTGTCGGTAGCCACTACTAAGCACGCCCTATGCCGCCGTTCCAGAAATAAAGCTCATACTTGCAGGGGACGGCAAATTACTGGCTCTCAGTCCAGGAGGCGTACTCCCTACTCAAACAGTGGCTCAATGTTCATCTGCGGTACGGTCACCAGACCCTGGTCGGTGATGCGGATTTCCGGGATCACTGACAGCGGGATCAGATTGAATCCCATGTAGGGCAGTGTGCAGCCGGCCTTCGTCCAGGCTCGCTTCAATTTGGTCGTGGCCTTGGCGATCTCGCGGGCACGCAGATCGGACAAGAGACCCGCGATCGGCAGCGCCACCTCGGCGATGACCTTGCCGTCGCGCACGATGCAGACGCCTCCCTTGGCCTGTTTGATCGTGGCCAGGGCCAGCGCCATGTCGGCCTCGTTGGTACCGGCAATAATGATGTTATGGGCGTCGTGCCCCACACTGCTGGCAACGGCCCCACGCCGGAGGCCAAAATTGCGCAGCAGGCCGTGGGCAACCTTGCCCGATTTGCCGTGACGCTCGATCACCGTGACGAAGCAGAGCCCATGGGTCGCAAAGTGCTCGTCCCAGCGCGCCGCCGGCTCGAGTACGATCCGGTCGTGGAACAGGATGATGCCGGGCAACTCGGTCCGAATGACATTGGCGGTTACCCGCCGGGTGGGCAGATCCGGGGTCAGCTTCGGCTTCGGTGGGAGCTTCACCGTGCGATAGGCCGCCTTGGGGTAGCGGTAGGGCTGACTGAGCGCGGCCTCCAGCACTGGGGTCACCCGGCGGTTCTTCACCACCAGCTCGCCGCCATACCAGGTGCACTGTGGCTCGAGCGCATCATTGAAGAGCACGATGTCGGCCCGCCGCGCCGGGGCCAGACCGCCGATTTCCTCATCCATCCGGAACCGGGTCGCCGGATGCAGGGAGGCCATGCTCATCGCCGTGACCGGCGGCAGACCGGCCACGACGGCCTCCCGCATCACCCAGTCCAGGCCGAACATAAACAGGTCGTCCGCATCGCGGTCGTCGGTACAGACACACACCCGCTTGGGGTTCGCGCCCAGCTCCGTCACTGTCTTGATGGCCAGCGGCAGGGAGTGCCACGGGGTCGTGGGCGGCCCGCCCCGGAGGAAAATCCACACCCCGTTCTCCAGGAAATCGTCCGCGATCTCCCGGTCGATCGACTCGTGGGTGTCGTTGATCCCACTCGCCGCTCCTGCCGCGACAAATTCCCGTCCGTAGATGTGCCCGCTGATCGGCTTACCCCGTTTGATCGCTTCACCGAGGATGGCGTGGCTGCGCTCGTCCCCCATCGCCACCTGCACAAAGTCCATTTTTTCGCCCAGTGCCGCCGCCTCGGGCCATTTGTCGAACAGGGCGCCGATCTTGGCCGCCGTCAGGTCACCGCCCGCGGTCTCAAAATACGGCGAAGTCGCCGGCACAGTGCTGGGCACGGTGAGAAAGATGTTCAGCGGGGCCTGACGGGCATCCTTGAGCATCCACTCCACCCCGGCGGCATCGCAGACATTGCCGATCTCGTGGCTGTCGCAGAAGATCGTGGTCGTGCCATTGAGCAACGCTCCTTCGGCGTAAGCGCAGGCAGTCATCATTGAACTCTCGATATGGATGTGCGGGTCCACCAGCCCCGGTCCGACAATGCCGCCCTTGGCGTCGTAGACGGTGGTCGTGCTGCCCTTGGCCTGCTTGAACGTGCCCTCCGGCTTCACCGCCGCAATCCGGCCGGCCTTGACCCAGACTTCCTTCCCCGGGTGCAGCCGTTCGGTGTAGGTCGACAGCACCCGGCCGCCGCGGATCACCAGGTCCGGCGCCTCGCGTCCCATCGCCACAGCGGCGAGCGTACGGGTCAGCGTATGAAGCGGGGCAACGGAAAAGCGGGTGAGCGACATGCCCCGCAGCCAAGCAACGGCGATGCCAGACCGCAGCTTTTTAATTGCGCGGTGGCACGCGGCCGGCTGCGCTCCGCGCCATGCGTTTCCCGCGGCTCTGGTTGACCCTTGGTGTGATCTGCAACGGGCTCACAACGGCGGCCGCCGATGACTTCGCCGACCGCTACGACGCGATCCGGCAGGCGGCGACCCCGGAACAACTCTACCGCTTTCTTTACGCCCTGCCCAAGGGCGGGGACCTGCACAACCACGCCGGCGGCGCCAACCTCCCGGAGTGGATCTGGGCGGTGCTGACCAACCCGGCCCGCAACGGCGGCGATCAATTTTACACCCGTGTGCGCTTCGCCAGTCCGATCGACGCCGTCGACCCGGCCGTGCGCTACCACACGGTGCGCCAGTCCACCTACGACGGCCTGCCTGAGTCCGTGCGCCGGGAATACGTCGCCCTCTCCCTGCTGAGCGCTGAACAGCAGCGGGGCTGGCTCAACGCCTTCCGCCTCGATGCTGCCGGCGAGGGCCGCGGGGAGTTCTTCGACCACATCTGGCCGCGACTCGGCGACATCCTGCGCAACCCCGCCGTGCGCTTCGAGTTGCTGACGGACAACATCAAGGCCTTCGCCGCCGAAGGGGTGCGATACCTCGAGATGCAGTTCGGCCTCGACGGCCTGGCCGCCAATGACGGCACCCCCATGAATCGCGTGACCGCGCTCGCCCAGCTTGAAGCCCGTCTCGCCGCCCCCGACGTCACCGCCACCGGCCTGGTCATTCGTTTCCAGGAGATGGTGCTGCGTTTCGCCGCCAACGCCGAGGCCGACCTCGCCACCCAATACGCTTGGGTCGATGCCCATCGCGATCGCTGGGTCGGCCTCAACATGGCGGGTATCGAGGAGAACAATCGCGGCCACCCCACCCGCTTCCTGGGCGCCTACCGCGCCCTGCGCAGCCGCTATCCAACCCTGCCCCTCTCGATCCACGCCGGCGAGATGGACGCCCCCGACGACCACATCCGCCAGACCCTTCTGCTCGGCGCCTCACGCATCGGTCACGGCGTCAACATCCTCGGTGATCCCGACACCCTGCTGCTCCTGCAGCACAGCCCGCGCACGCTGATCGAGGTCAACTTGATCTCCAATCAGTTGCTTGAATACGTCGACGACCTGTCCGCCCACCCCTTTCCCGAGCTGCTGCGCACCGGCGTACCCGTGTGCCTCAACACCGACGACCGCGGCATGTGGGACAGCAACATGACGGACGAATACTACACCGCCGTCACCGCCTTCAACTTGTCGTGGGCCGAGCTGACCCAACTCGCCCGCAACTCGCTCGAACATGCATTCGTCGACGACACGACCAAGGCCCGCTTGCTGGCCGACTACGAGCGGGATCTCGCCGCGTTCACCGCACGCTATATGGATGGCACCGTCGCCGCCGCGCTCACTGCCATTGATGGAATCGATGCCGTCGCCCACGGCTATGCCGCACGCACCTGGGGCTTTGTATTCACCGCGGGCGATTAAGGCGTCCAGACCAGCCGCAACACGGGCATCCAATCGACCGCGGATCGATTTAGCCCGACCAGGGCCTGGACATCGAAGACCAAGGTCTCGCTGGCCGCCCACGCGAAACCGACGCCGCCGGTGATCGCCGGGGCACCCCCGTCGTAATCCCATTCGGCCACCAGTTCGGCGTAGGCGTCCACCCCGTCGCCGATGGAAGTTCCCGCGACCGCACTGGCAAACCCCGCCGTCGTGCGGCGCCCGGTGTCGTCCTCCAGTGCGTCGATCGCCAGCATGGCGTTGAACCAGCCGGCCGCACCCCACGGCATGCCCTGCACCAACGCCACCCCGGGCTCCCACGCGCCGTTCCTCACCGGGTCGGCCGCAGTTGGAATCTTGATGTAAGGCAACACCGCCCAAGCGGATCCGGTCGATTCATCACCCGCAAAGTTCCACTTGGCCCGGGCGATAATGTCACCCGCCCCTTCGATGCGTTCGGTCACGCCGGGGCCGCGCGACGAAGCCGTCGTCCAACCGTTCCACCCCACCTGCACGTCGGCCGTTTCGCTGAGACCATAGCTGGCCAGCACGGCGAGGCCGCCGGTCTCAGTGAAATGAACATCATCCCGGGCCGGGGTCCAATGGTCCACCGCATGCCAGGCCAGATCGCTCTCGATCGTCCACTGGCCCCGAGCTGAGGGCACGGTCCCCTCCGTTACCTGTCCGGGCAGGCTTCCGGCCGCCAGGCCGAGCAGCAACAGGGTGCCTGCAACTTGGATACGCACGCGCTCAGTTCCGCCCACGGCTACCCGACGGTCAAGCGCCAGATCGTCGCGACCGCAGCGCAGAGCACAAACCCGATCACCGTCGGCATGAGAGCCGACAGGGCCGTCCATTTCGCCGAGCCGGTCTCCTTGTAGATGGTGTAAAGCGTCGTACTGCAGGGGTTGTGGCAGAGGCTGAACAGCATCAGGCAAATCCCCGTGAGCACGGTCCAGCCGCCCGCCGCCAGGATCTGCTTCACGCCCTCGTCTCCGGTCTCGAACATCACCCCCGCCTCGGCCCAATTCTCGCCCTGGCCGGTCATCAGCACGGTCAGCATGAGGATACTGGGAATCACGATCTCGTTGGCCGGGATCGCAATGATGTAGGCCAGCAGGATCACCCCGTTGAGCCCCAGGAACAGGCCCAGCGGATCGAGGCCATTGACCACCCAGTGCGCGATCGTCTGGTCGCCCACCATGACGTTGGCCACGAGCCAGATCACCGCGCCCGCCGGCAAGGCGAACACCACCGCGCGCCACAAGACGAACAGGGTGCGGTCGATCAATGAAGTGTAGAGCGTACGCCACAGGTTGGGCGGACGATAGGGCGGCAGTTCAAGGCTGAAGGTCGACGCCTCCCCGCGCAGGACGGTGCGGCTCAGCGCCCAGGCCGTCAGCAGCGTCAGCCCGAATCCCAGCAACGCCACCGCGAACACCGCCCCGGTGGCCACGAAGCCCGCGAGGTGAGCCGGCACCAGCGAACCGAGAAACACGGACGCCACCAGGATCTGGGTCGGCCAGCGGCCGTTGCAGAGCGAAAAATTGTTGGTCAGAATCGCGATCAGTCGTTCCCGCGGCGAATCGATCACCCGCGCCGCGATCACGCCCGCGGCGTTGCAGCCGTAGCCCATCGCGGTCGTCAGCGCCTGCTTGCCGTGGGCGCCCGCCCGGTGAAAGACCCGGTCGAGGTTGAAGGCCACCCGCGGCAGGAAGCCCAGGTCCTCCAGAATCGTGAAGGCCGGGAAGAAGATCGCCATCGGGGGCAGCATCACGCTGATCACCCAGCCCGTGGCCAGGAACATGCCGTCGACCAGCAGCCCGGCCAGCCAGTTTGGCAAAGCGCCGAAGGCCAGCGGACGCAGCCAACCGTAGGCCTCCTCGGTCAGCAGCCAGGCCAGCCAGCCACTCGGATAGTTCGCGCCGATGATCGTGATCCACAGCACCGCCGCGAAGACCAGACCCATGATGGGAAAGCCCGTCAGCGGATTCGTCACCAGGCGATCGATCCGGTGCTGCCAGTCGAGCCGGCGCGACTCGCCCTCGCGGGCCACCGTGCGTTCGGCGATACAAGTGCTCTCGGTGTAAATCGCCTCGGTCAACTGATCGTGGAAATTGCGCGGCAGGTTCCAGCGCAGTCCCTCGGCGAAATCGACCAGGTCGTCGGTGGGGGCTGGGGAATCGCTCATGCCGGCACCGCCACCCTTTCCGCCGCGTCGGGCTGCAATTGGCCGATCGAACCGTCCGCCACCCGGGCCGCGACCGCGCGGTCGCCTTCCAAGAGGCGCAGGGCGATCCATTCGGCGTTGGGTAGTTTCGGATAGCGGGCCCGCAGCCGCGCGACCACTTGCTCCAGCGCGGCGGCCGCCCCGGGCACCGCCAGCTTCAAGCGGTACGGTCGCGTCGGGACCGTGCCCTTGGTCACACCCTCGATCTCCACCAGCAGATCATCAACGCCCTCGCCCGAACGCGCCGAACACGGCACGACCGGCACCCCGAGCTGGTTCGCCAGGCCCCGCGCATCGACCCGAATGCCGTGCGCCCGCGCCTCGTCCATCAGGTTGAGCGCCAACACCACGCGGTCGGTCACCTGCAGGATCTGCAGGGCCAGGTTCAAGTTGCGCTCCAGGCTGGTGGCGTCGGCCACCACCACGGTCAGGTCGGGGTGGCCAAAGAGCAGAAACTCCCGCGCCACGGTTTCGTCGGGCGAGGCCGAGCGCAGCGAATAGGTGCCGGGCAGGTCCACCAGTTTGTAGCGTGAGCCGTTGTAACCGAACCCGCCCTCGGCGCGGGCGATCGTCTTGCCCGGCCAGTTGCCGGTGTGCTGCCGCAGCCCGGTCAGGCGGTTGAACAAGGTGCTCTTGCCTGTGTTCGGGTTGCCGGCCAACGCCACCACATGGTCGAACGTGGCCAGCTTGAGACCGAGCCGTTCGAGCTCGCCGCGCACGGCCCGGCAGCCGTCACAGGCAGAGGGAGGACAGGCTTCACTCATGCAGATTTCCTTTCCGCGGCCGCAGCTTCGGGCCGCACCAGAATGTGATCGGATTGACTCCGGCGCAAAGCGATCAGCGTGCTGCGCACACGATACGCAACCGGGCCGTGCAGCGGGCTGTTCAACACGCGCTCGATCCGGCTGCCCGGCACAAAACCCAGGTCCAACAAACGCGAGCGCTCCGCACCGACACAGGTCGGCAGCAGGGTCACCACCGCGGCCGCGCCGCCATCCTCCAGATCGCTCAACCGCAGGTCGCCGACCGTGGGCAGCGGTTCGTCCGGCGCCAGTTCCCGGACGCGCACCAGGGGCAGGACCTCCCGCGCGAGCGTCACCTGCCGGCCTTCCAGGGTGAGCACCATGCCGGTGGCCGTGCGCACGGCCGAAAATCGCAAGCCTGCGGCCACGCCCCTCGCGGCCAGATCGCCGAAGAGTTCCGCCGGTTCATCCTCGACGTGCGCCACCACGCCGATCCGGCCTTCCGGCCAGTCGAGCAATGGCTGATCCTCCGGTGCCGGAAAAAGACCTTTGCGCGTCGGAATGGGGTCGCCGTGGGGATCGTAGCGGGGATTGCCCAGCCGGTCCGCCAGCGCATTGACCTCCCGGGTCGACATCCGGTGCTCCCGCGTGTGCGCCACCCCGTGCCAGTCGGCCGGTGGCACTCCGCTCTCCCGGGCCAGTTTGGTCTCTGTCAAGCGATGCGCCCGCATGACCCGCACGGCCTCATCCCGGCCGGCCTCCGACATGCTCCAGATACCGTCGACCGGTTCCCGCACCAGGCCCGCTGCGATGGCATTCGCCAAGGCCCGCACCGTGGCCCCCCGGTCGAGGTCACTCATGCCGGACAACTGCGCTTCGGTCGCCTGGTGACTGCGATTCTCGCACTCCAACAACGCCCGCAACACGTCCTCCACCGCCACGCGTTCCGGCGTGGTGAGACGTTCCAGGGAAGATGACTCAGGCACAGGCATGATTCAGGGACAGCCGTACACTGTCACCGCGCACTGCAAAACTGCAATATTAGGCATGTCAAACTTTCTTTTGCTACCTTCATTCTATGATTTCAGGACTTAGCACTTGAGCCACCATTTGGGTGCTCAGCACACTGCCGGCCGATGTCGCAGGGATTCGCCCGCCTGGTCTTCGCCCTCACCGCCGCGTTTTTCGCCGCGTTCTTCGTCTGGCCCATCCTGCAAATTCTGAAGGGCGGTTTCATCGATGCGGACGGCGACCTGACCTTCGCCTACCTCGTCGCGCTGCTGCGGGACCCGGTCTACCTTATCGGTCTGGTCAACTCCTTCCTGCTGGCGTGCTCGACGACATCGCTGGCCTTCCTGGTCGCCCTGCCCCTGGCGTTTCTGGCCGATCGTTTTCAATTTCCGCTCAAGGTGGCGCTCGGCTCCCTCGTGCTGATTCCCATGATCCTGCCGCCCTTCGTCGGCGCCATCGGCATCAAGCAGATCCTGGGTCAGTACGGCGCGCTCAACGCCGCCATCATCGGCCTAGGCCTGCGTCCCGACGGGTGGTCGTTCGACTGGTTCGCCGCCAACCGTTTCTGGGGCGTGGCCTGCGTGCAGGCACTGTCGCTCTACCCCATCGTCTACCTCAACGCCGTGGCGGCGCTGGCCAACATCGATCCCGCCATGGAGGAAGCCGCCGAAAACCTGGGCTGCCGGGGCTTCCGCCGCTTCTTCAAGATCACGCTGCCGCTCATCCGGCCGGGCCTCTTCGCCGGCGGCACCATCGTCTTCATCTGGTCCTTCACCGAACTCGGGGTGCCCTTGATCTTCGACTACCCCCGCGTGACCTCGGTGCAGATTTTCTACGGTCTCAAGGAAATCGGCGGCAACCCGTTCCCCTACACCCTCGTCGCCGTGATGCTCGCCTGCACGGTGGCGCTCTACGCGCTCGGCAAGGGCCTTTTCGGCCGGCAGGCGCATGCCATGATGGCCAAGGCCACCAGCACCGGCGGCGCCCGTCCGCTGACCGGCTGGCGGGGCTGGGCCTGCACCGCCGCCTTCGTCGGGGTGACCCTCGCCGCCGTCACCCCGCACCTCGGGGTCGTGCTCGTGGCCTTCGCCACCGACTGGTATCAGAGCGTCCTGCCCAACGCGTTCACCCTGCAGAATTTCGAGATCGCGCTCGGGCACAACCTGACCGTGCCGGCCATCGCCAATTCGCTGAAATTCGCCAGCATCTCCACGGTCATCGACATCCTCCTGGGTATCGCCATCGCGTACGTGGGCGTGCGCTCGAAAATCGCCGGCCGCCAGGTGCTCGACTTCCTGGCCATGCTGCCGCTGGCCGTGCCCGGACTCGTGCTCGCCTTCGGCTACCTCGCCATGAGCCAGGAGGGACGCTTCTTCGCCTTTCTCAACCCGATCGAGAACCCGACCGTACTGCTGATCATCGCCTACTCGGTGCGCCGGCTGCCCTACGTTGTCCGCTCCGCCGCCGCCGGTTTCCAACAGACCAGCGAGACCCTCGAGGAGGCCGCGCAGAACCTGGGCTGCCCACCGCTCAAGGCGACCGTCAAGGTCACCCTGCCGCTCATCGCCGCCAACCTCATCGCCGGCGGCCTGCTCGCCTTCGCCTTCGCCATGCTCGAAGTATCGGACTCGCTGATACTCGCGCAGAAGCAGGCGTTTTATCCGATCACCAAGGCCATCCTCGAACTCTTCCAGCTGCTGGGCGACGGCAAGTTCATCGCCAGTGCCCTCGGCGTCTGGGCCATGGTCTTCCTCGGCGTGACCATCGTCGGCATGAGCCTGCTCCTCGGCAAGAAGCTCGGCGCCATTTTCCGGGTTTGATGAGAGCAATCCGTCGTCAGCGCTCGGCTTTCAGCCGCCTTTCCCGATCATCGCCCATGGTCGCCCGCGGCTCGTGTGAACGCTGAGAACTGCCCTCCCTCCCCATGTCCTACCTCGTCGCAGTATCGCTGCTCTGGGCTTTCTCCTTCGGCCTGATCAAGGACCGGCTCGCCGGACTCGACGCGACCGCGGTGGCGGCACTGCGGCTGCTTTTCGCCCTGCTCGTGTTCCTGCCGGTTTTCCGACCGCGCCGCATCCCGCCCCGTACTGCGGTCACCTTCGCGGCGATCGGAGCGGTGCAGTTCGGCCTCATGTATGTGCTCTACCTGGCGGCCTTCCGTTACCTGCAGTCGTTCGAGATCGCGATGTTCACCATCTTCACCCCGATCTACGTCATCCTGCTCGACGGCGCCCTCGCCCGCCGGCTGCCGGTCAACGCCATCCTCGCCGTGCTGCTGGCCGTGGTCGGCGCCGCAGTCCTGCAATGGCGCAGTGGGGTCAGCCCGTCGGGCCAGATCGGCTTTCTGCTCATGCAGGCTTCCAACCTGTGCTTCGCCGCCGGCCAGGTCGCCTACCAACGCCTGCGGCCCACCGTGACCCAAACCACCGACGCCGGCCTCTTCGGCTGGCTCTACCTCGGCGGCCTGCTGGCCACGCTGCTCGCCTCACTCGCCACTACGGAGTGGGCTGACTTCCGGCCGGACAGCTCGCAGTGGCTGACCCTTCTCTACCTCGGGATCTTTGCCTCCGGGCTAGGGTTTTTCGGCTGGAACCTGGGTGCCACCAAGGTCACCGCCGGCACCCTCGCCGTTTTCAACAACCTCAAGATCCCTCTTGCCGTGACGGTATCGTTGCTCGTCTTCGGCGAGTCGACCGATCCGGTTCGGCTGATCCTCAGCAGCGCCTGCCTGCTGGCCGCGCTTTTCCTCGCGCAACGGTCCTCGCCGGAGAGATCCTGATCACTCGCGGAGCTTCTCGCGGAAGGAGCCACCCGACTCCCAGTTTCCCTGCTGCAGCGTCTGCGCCACCGAGACCTTGCGCAGCAGCGCGAGGGCCGCACCGTCCTGCGGATGCCGCTGCACCAGGGCTTCGGCCGCCGCCAGCGCTTCCCTCAGCTTGCCAACCCGCAGGCAGGCCTCACCCAACTCGATTCCCGCCTGCACCTCACCCGGCGACACTTCGACGAGACATTCGAGCGCATGAATCGCGGTTTGCGGCCAGTCTGCCGCCTCCGCCGCGGCCGCCAGCTGTCGTAAGCCCGCCGGACTCAGGGGATCAGTGGCCAGAATGGCCTCCGCCTGCACGAGAGAAGATTCCGGCTTGGACTGGTGGCGACCCAGGATGAGCCCCACCCGGGCCAGCGCGCCGCGCGTCTTGCCTGCCCACACACCCCCCTCCCGGTAGCGTTGCACCCGGGCGCTGTGTTGCAGCTTACGCACCGCGAGACAGCCCGGAGAGGTCTTCAGAATTTCCGCTGAGGCCTCCAGCACGTAATCGAGGTGGCCCTGCGCCAACGCGGTGCGCGCGTTGGCGGCCAATTTTTGCAGACGCGGTTCCAGTTGGCTGACCGCGGTGTCCGGCATGATCTAATGAGCCTGACCCAAGTCGGCCTGGACGGCGATCTTCAAACGCGCCAAACCGTCCGTCACCACCGCCTCGGTGGGTCCTTCCACCAACAATCGCAGCTTCGGCTCCGTGCCGGAGTAGCGGACCAACAGACGGCCGTGATCGCCGAGTTCCCGTTCCAGATCCGTCATGACCTGCGTCAGCTGCGGGCATTGATCGAAGGGCCGCTTCTCCACCACCCGCACCGCCCCGGCGGCTTGGGGGAACTTGCGCAACCCCCGCCGCAGGGCGCTCAAGGGCTGACCCGTCGCGTGCATGACACGCAGCACCTGCAGGGCCGCGCCCAGCCCATCACCCGTCGGTCCGATGGCATCGCAAATGATGTGGCCGCTGGATTCCCCGCCCAACCCGGCGCCCTCCGCCCGCATCCGCTCACTCACGTAGCGGTCCCCCACCTCCGTCCGCAGCACCCGGCCGCCCGCCGCCCGCACCGCCGCGTCGACGCCCAGGTTGCTTTGCACCGTGACGACCAACAGTCCCTTCGGCAGCTCCCCCGCCGCCAGCGCGTGGGTCGCCAGCAGGGTCAGGACTTCATCACCGTCCAGCAGGTCACCGGTCTCGTCGCACAGCACGAGCCGATCGCCGTCACCGTCGTGCGCGATGCCGAGCTTGGCGTCGTGGGCCGGCACCGCCGCCGCCATTGCCTCCGGATGTTCACTGCCGAGGTCGGCGTTGATGTTCAGGCCGTTGGGCGCGTCACCCAGGGCGATCAGCTCGGCTCCCAGGTTGCGCAGCACGGCCGGACTCGACGCCACGGTGGCGCCGTGGGCGGTGTCCAACACGATTCGCCAACCGGTCAAGGCCCCGGCGGGTAATTGGGAGGACAAAGCCGCCACGTAATCCGCCAGCGCCGCGGGCGCGTAGGTCGCCGTCGCCGAGGCATCCGGCTCGGCGTCCGGCAGGGCCGCCTCAATCGCCAGTTCCTCCGTATCGGTGAGTTTGATACCCCGGGCCGAGAAGAATTTGATGCCGTTGTCGGCCGCCGGATTGTGCGAGGCCGTGACCATCACCCCGAGCACGGCATCGCCCGCCGCCACCGCGCGGGCCACCGCCGGCGTGGGCAGCACGCCCAGATTGATCGGTTGCAGTCCCGCCGCGGCCAGTCCCCGGGCGAGCGCGGCGCTGAGCAACCCACCGGAGGCGCGCGTATCACGCCCGATCAGGACTTTCCCGGATCCGCCGGCCCAATGGCCGGCCGCCGCCCCCAGCCGGGCGGCAAAGGATTCATTGATGACCGGACCACCATAGGGCCCCCGTACCCCGTCGGTGCCGAAATAGTGACGTTTCATGCGCCGTAAAACTCGCGGGTCGCCGCGATGCGGGCCTTGACCGCTCCGCCCTGCAGCATTTCCCGCGCGACCGGGATGCCCGCCGCCACCGAATCGGTGCGGCCCGTGGCCCACAGGCCCAGGGCCGCGTTCAGCGAGATGGTATCAACCAGTCCGCGCGGACCGCGTCCCTGCACGATTTCATCGACGATGGCCAGGTTGGCCGCCACATCCCCGCCCTTGAGCTCGGCGAAATCGCAGGGCTCCAGACCGAATTCGGCCGCGCTCCAGGTCGCGTCAATCTCCGCCAGCCGCCCCACCCCTTTGACCCGATTGATCGTCGCCGTCGTCACCTCGTCGATCCCCCCTCCGGCCTCGATGCGGCCGTGGGCGACGACGCCGGCCCGCGTCTCCAGCAGGTCCAGCACGGCCGCCATCCGCTCGACCCACGGCTCGGCGAACACGCCCAGCAACACATGGGCGGGGCGGCCCGGGTTGATGGTGGGACCGAGGATGTTGAACACGGTCCGGCGGCCCTGCGCCGCGAGGGCCTTGCGGACCGGCACGATGTGTTTGAAGGCCGGGTGGTAGGCCGGGGCGAAAAAGAAACAATAGCCGAGCTGGTCGAGCGCGTGTCGCAGCTGCTCGGGCGGCGCGTCGAGTTTGACGCCGAGCCCCGCCAGCAGGTCGGCACTGCCACAGGCCGACGTGATGCCCCGGTTGCCGTGCTTCATGACCTTCACTCCGGCACTCGCCAGCACCAGCACCACCAGGCTCGAAATATTGAAACCACCGGAGTGATCGCCACCGGTGCCGACAATATCGATTGCCTCACCGGCAAACGCGTCGACCCCGGGATCGACCGCCCGGCGCCGGAATTCACGGGCGAAGCCGGCGATCTCCGCCGCCGTTTCCCCTTTGTCCGCCAGCGCCGTCAGAAAATCCGCCTTGGCCGCGGCATCGACCTCGGGCGCCGCCAACGCGGCGGCCGCTTCCGCAATTTGATCCGAGGTGAGTTCCTGCTGGGCCTGCAGGCTGGCAACGAGCGGGGCAAGGTCTGACATCGTGCCGCCAGCCCATGCGGAATCATGCCGCGCGCAAAGCCAAAACTCGACACACCCGCCGGGTTCTGGAACCAAAGACCCGTGCGTCCCTTCGTGCCGGCCCTGCTCCTGCTCCTTCTGCCCGTCTGCGCGCCCGCGCAGGCGGAACCATCCGAGCTGTCGACCTGGGATGCCATCGTCCTCGGCGTGGTCGAGGGCGTCACCGAATTTTTGCCCATCTCCTCGACCGGCCACCTCATCATCGCCAACCGGGCGCTGGGGCTCGACGCCGAGGAACCGTTGCTCGATGCGACCGGCCAGCCGCGATGGCTGGAGGCCCCCGGTCCGACCAACCCCTCCGGCACGCCGCTGACGCTGAAGCACGCCGCTGACACCTACATCGTGGTGATCCAGGTCGGCGCCATCCTCGCCGTGGTGTTGATCTTCTGGCCATCCGTGCAAGGCATCCTGCTGGGCCTGGCCGGTCGGGATGCGGCCGGCCTGCGGTTGCTCCGCAACATTGCCCTGGCCTTCGCACCGGTGGTCGTCGTGGGCCTGTCGGTGGACGATTGGATCGAGACCCACCTGTTCTCCCTGCCCACCGTCATCGGTGCCCTGATCGTCGGGGCCGGTCTCATGTTGACGGCCGAACGGTGGCGGACTCAGCGCGACGGGACGGTCAAAGCGGCCGCCAAGGCCCCCGCCGATCTCACCCCGAGGGAGTCGCTGCAGATCGGGCTTTGGCAATGTCTGGCCCTGTGGCCGGGGATGAGCCGCTCCATGGTTACCATGATCGGAGGCTATTTCGCCGGTCTCGCCCCCGCCAAGGCCGCCGAATTCAGCTTTCTAGTGGGACTGCCCGTGCTGGGCGGGGCAGCCGCCTACAAGGCCCTGAAATCCGGCCCGGCCATGCTCGCGCTCTTCGGCTGGTCCTAAATGCTGGTGGGCGGCGCGGTGGCCGCGGTTTCCGCCGCCCTCGCCGTGCGTTTCCTCATCAGCTACCTGCAACGGTTCGGCCTGACGCTTTTCGCAATTTACCGCATCGTGCTGGCCATCGCGCTCAGTCTGCTTTTTCTGGTCTGAACCGCCGGGCACTTCCCGGCCGGTAATCGCTTGACCCACCTCAACCCCGCTCTTTACTTCCTCGCCTTTACCACTTTCGGAAGGCTCGGTTTGAGTCCTTCCCAATCTTCCAAACCACGCCCGTCATGGCCCAACCGAAACGCAAACAATCCAAACGCCGCAGCGCCCATCGCCGCGCCGCCAACGCTTTCAAGGCACCTGAAGTCGCCTTCGACCCGACCGATGGTTCCGCCGTTCGGCCGCACCGCGTCAACCCGAACACGGGCATGTATCGCGGCCGCCAAGTGCTCGACGTCAACGTCTGAGCGCGACGCGTGATTTAATCCGTCCGCACCGTTCGACGGATGGAAACTACTTCCGGTGACACCCGCCGCATCGCGCTGGACGCGATGGGTGGTGATCGGGGGCCCAGCGAAATCGTTGCCGCCCTTCAGCTCGCGCTGAGGGAGTTCACCGACTTGTGCCCGGTCACCGTGGTCGGCGACCAGGCCCAACTGCAGCCCCTGTTGCAGGCGGCCGGACTGCTCGCCCACCCCAAGGTCAGCCTGCACCACACCACCGAGGTCATCGAAATGGGTGACGAGGTGATGACCGCCATCAAGCGCAAGCGCGACTCCTCGATGCTCAAATCCATCGAGATGGTGAAGGACGGCGAGGCGCGCGCGGTCATCAGCACGGGCAACACCAAGATCCTGGTTTCGGCCGGCACCCTGAAGCTGCGTACGCTCGCCGGAGTCGAGCGCCCGGCCCTCGCTCCCGTCATTCCGCGGGAGGGCGGCCACTTTATCTTGATCGATGCCGGCGCCAACCCGGACGCCCGCCCGATTCACCTGGTGCACAACGCCATTCTCGGCAGCCACTACGCCCGCATGGAGCTGGGCATCGAGCGCCCCCGGGTCGGCCTGCTCACCATCGGCACCGAGGAGGGCAAGGGCAACACGCTCATCAACGGCACCCACGAAAACCTCAAGAAACTCGGCGAGCTCGTCCACTACGTCGGCCCCGTCGAGGGCTTCCAGGTCTTTCTCAACCACGTCGACGTGATCGTGTGCGACGGCTTCACCGGCAACATCTGCCTCAAGAGCTGGGAGTCCCTGTCCAAGTTTTTCCGCAACGAGCTCAAGGCGCAGATGATGGCCACCGGCCTGCGGCGTCTCGGCGGCTACCTCGCCCGCCAGGCCTTCAGCGGGCTGCGCCACCGCATCCAGCCCGAACGATACGGCGGCGCGCCGCTCCTCGGTCTGCGCGGCACCATCCTCAAGGCCCACGGCTCGGCCAACAAATACGCGCTGATGAACGCCATCGGCGACGCCAGCGAGTTCATCCGCGTTGACCGGACCTCCCGCATCGAGGCCGATATCGAGCAAGCCAACCAAATCTGCCGCCCGGAGAACGCGGCCGCGCCCTTCCCGGCCTGACCGCCGCGCCGCCTTCATGGGAACCACCAACTTCGCCATCCTGGGCACCGGCTCGTATGCGCCCGCCCGCGTGCTCACCAATGACGAACTGTCGAGCTTGGTCGACACTTCCGACGAGTGGATCGTCACCCGCACCGGCATCCGCGAGCGTCACATCGCGGCGGAGAATGAAACCACCTCCGACATGGCCGCCGCCGCCGCCCGGGCCGCACTGGCCGACGCCGGGGTGGACGCCGCCGCCATCGACCTGGTGATCGTCGCCACCCTCACGCCGGACCTGCCCATGCCGGCGACCGCCTGCCTCGTGCAGCACAAGCTTGGCGTGCCCTTCAACGCCGCCTGCTTCGACGTGCAGGCCGCCTGCTCCGGCTTTATCTACGGGCTGGATACCGCGTGGGCCATGCTGCAATCCGGCCGCTACCGCCACGCCCTGGTGATCGGCGCGGAAAAACTTTCCTCCGTCCTCGACTGGTCCGATCGCTCGACCTGCGTGCTGTTCGGCGACGCCGCCGGCGCGGTCGTGATCGGCCCGGCCCCAGCGGGCAGCAACGCGGGTATCGTGGGCACCAAACTTTATTCCGAGGGCGGCAACACCGAGCTGCTGTGGATTCCCGGCGGCGGCAGCAGCTGCCCGCGGCCGGGACCGGAGGATCCGCCCCGCCACATCCTGATGAAGGGCCGCGAAGTCTTTAAATTCGCCGTCCGCGAGATGGAGGACGCCGCGCGCGACCTCTTGGAACAACACGGCATCGATGCGGACGAAGTGGACTGTGTCATCCCTCACCAGGCCAATTTCCGGATCATCGACGCCATCGCCCAATATTTGGAGCTCCCGGTGGAGCGCTTTTTCGTCAACCTCGACCGCTACGGCAACACGTCGGCCGCCTCCATCCCGCTGGCCATCGACGAAGCCCGGCGTGCCGGACGCGTCAAACCCGGCCAACTCACCCTGCTCGTTGCGTTTGGGGCGGGCTTGACCTATGGCAGTGCCCTTGTTCGCTGGTAATTCACCCATGATTTTCTCCGCCCTGCGCCCCCTGCGCATCCTTTTCACCCTGCTGCTCGCCCTCACCGTCGCCTCCGCGACCCGGGCCGAGCTGGTCTGGAACCCGTCCACCGGCTGGAGCATCGAGGGCGGCGCCCTGTCGGGCTTGGTCGGCGCCGACGCCCGCAACGCGCTGGACCTGATGAACCGCGCCCGCGGCGCGGAGGAGGACGGCAGCAACTCCACCGCCCTGCGCCTCTACAAGCGCATCACCAACCGCTACCCCAACTCCATTTACTCGCCCGAGGCCTACTTCCGCATCGCGAAGATCCGTCTCGACCGCGAACAGTATTACAAGGCGTTCGAGGCCTACCAGGAGATCATGTCGCGCTACCCGAACACGGAGCGCTTCAACGAGGTGCTGGGGGAACAGTATCGCATCGCCACCGCCCTGCTCGAAGGCGCCCGCAACCACGTCTGGGGCGTCATCCCCACCTTCCGCAGCAAGGAACGCGCGATCACCTACTTTGAATGGATCGTCGCCAACGCCCCCTACAACGACTACGCGCCGCTGGCGTTGATGAATGTCGCGCGCACCCACCAGCAGCTCCGCAACACCGCGCTGGCCATCTACGCCCTGGACCGGCTGATCAACAACTACCCGCAGAGCCTCCTGGCCCCGGACGCCTACATCCGGCTCGCCGAGACCCACGCCTCGCTGGTGGACGGGCCGAACTACGACCAGGAGTCGACCCGCGAAGCGATCACCTACTTCGAGGACTTCATGATCCTCTTCCCGGAGGACGGCAACCTCGCCAGCGCCGAGGAGGGTCTCAACGAGATGCGCTCCGTGCTCGCCGAGAGCAAGATGCGGATCGCCGACTACTACATGGACAAGAGTCACAACCTGAAAGGGGCTCGCGTCTTCTACAACGAGGCCATCACCACCTACCCAGATTCGGAAGTCGCCTCCCGCGCCCGCGAGCGCCTGGATCGCATCGACGCGATCGAAGCCGCCGAGGAGGCCAGCGAAGCGGGCAACGCGACCGCCGAGAACAACGGTGGCCGCAAGAAGTTCCTCGGCCTGTTCTGACGGGACGAGACCCCGGGCGATGAGGACGCTGTCGATCCGCGCCCGTTCCGTCCTGGCCGGCGGCGCCATCATACTGCTGCTGGTACTGACCGGCTGCGCCCACTACCAGCTGGGCACCGGCGCGACGCCCGGATTTCAAAGCGTCTTCCTCGCCCCGGTGGACAATCCCGCGGGCGTACCGCAAGCCGTCGCGCTGGTGAGCCGCGAACTGCGCCTCGCCTTCGCCCGGGACGGCCGGGTGAGCCTCGCGGGCGGACCTGCCGCCGCCGAGGCCGAGGTGGCCGTCGCCCTTATCGACTATCGCCGCGACATGACGGCGGTGCGACCCGCCGACACGGCCCTCGCCCGCAAATTCGACGTGACCCTGACCGCCCGGCTAACGCTGACCCACCGCCGCACCGGCCAGGTCTTGATAGAACAGCGGGACATCGCCGTGACCCGGCAGATCTTCACCGACCAAGGCCAAATCCCGGCGGAATACCAAGTGCTGCCGCAGTTGGCCGCCGAGCTGGGCGACCGGGTAACTCACGCTGTGCTCGACGTTTGGTAAGTCTAACGTCCATGCTCAGCCCGTGAGTCATTCCCCGCTGCTCGTCCCCTCCCTGCTCGCCGGCGACCATGCCGCCCTCGGAGACAGCGCGGCGGCCGTCGCCGATCTGGGCCTGCCCTGGCTGCACGTCGATATCATGGATGGCCATTTCGTGCCCAACCTCACCTTTGGCCCGGAGGTCGTGGCCGCGCTGCGAAGGCACCCGGAATCCCGCGGGCTGTTTCTCGACACCCATTTGATGCTGGCGGCGCCCCATCGCCTCGTGGATGCGTTTGCCGGCGCCGGCTCCAGTCTCATCAGCATTCACATCGAGCCTGACTACGACCACGCCGGCACCCTGCGGCGCATCCGCGAACTAGGTTGTCAGAACGGCATCGTGCTTAATCCGGACACGCCCGCCGCTGCGGTCGCCCCTCTACTGGGCGAAGTCGATCTGGTGCTTGTGATGACGGTGCAGCCCGGGTTCGGTGGCCAGAGTTTCCGGACGGAGATGATGCCCAAGGTCACCCAACTCGATACATGGCGCCGCGAGCGGGGACTCGATTTTCGCCTGGAGGTCGACGGCGGCGTCGATGCCACCACCGGACCGCTTTGTCGCGCCGCCGGTGCCGACACCTTCGTCGCCGGCACCGCCTTTTTCAAAGCCCCTGATCGTGCGGCCTTCGCCAGTGCCGCGGCCAATTGGTAGGCCCGCTACTCTTCCTACCTACTCCGCAGTCCACTTGAGAATCGTGGTGCTCAGGGGCGGCAGGGTCAGTTCCAGACTTTGGGCGTAGCCGTCCGACTCGACATCGACGGTATGCACGGCCCCGCCGTTGCCGGCGCCGGAGCCGCCGTAAAATTGGCTGTCAGTGTTGATCACCTCGTGCCAGCACCCGTGCCGCGGCACGCCGATTCGGTAGGACTCGCGCTTGATCGGCGTGAAGTGACCGACAACCGCAATGAGTGTTTTCTCCTCCGGATCGGATCGCAGGTAGGCGACGACGCTGCCCTCGGTGTCATGCGCGGCAAGCCACCGGAAACCAGCCGGCACGAGGTCCGACGCGTGCAACGCGGCCTCCTCGCAGTAGAGCCGGTTGAGGTCGCGGACCAGCAGGCGCACTCCCTCGTGATCAAGGTACTGGCACAGCTCCCACTGCAATTCGCCCGCGTAGTCCCACTCGCGTGACTGGCCGAACTCGCTGCCCATGAAGAGGCACTTCTTGCCCGGCCAGGCCCACATATGGCCGTAGAGCGCGCGCAGGTTGCTGGCTTTCTCCGGAATATGCCACGCCCCCATCTTATAGAGCATCGAGGCCTTCCCGTGCACGACCTCGTCGTGCGAGAACACCGTGACAAAATTCTCCGACCACTGGTAGAGCGCGCCGAATGTCAGGTCGTTCTGGTGCCACTTGCGATGGATCGGGTCCTTCTGGAAGTAGCGCAGGGTGTCGTGCATCCAGCCCATGTTCCACTTGAAGTCGAAACCGACGCCGCCGTCCTCGACCGGTTTGCTGATGCCGGCAAACGCCGTCGACTCCTCCGCAATCATCAGCACGCCCGGATAATACTGATGCACGAGCCGATTGGTCTCACGCAGGAAGTCGATGGCCTCTAGATTCTCGCGCCCGCCGTATTTGTTCGGGATCCACTGCCCCTCCTCGCGGGAGTAGTCGAGGTAGAGCATCGACGCGACGGCGTCGACCCGCAGACCGTCGATGTGAAAACGGTCGAGCCAGGCCAGCGCGTTGGCGACGAGGTACCCGCGGACCTCGTGCCGACCATAGTTGAAGATCAACGTGCCCCAGTCCATGTGCGCGCCCTGCCGCGGGTCGGCGTGCTCGTAGAGATGGGTGCCGTCGAATTCGGCCAGCGCGAAACTGTCGCGGGGGAAATGCGCCGGCACCCAGTCGACAATGACCCCCAGACCGCGCTGATGCAGATGATCGACGAAGAAGGCGAAATCGTCCGGGGTGCCGAAGCGGTGCGTGGGGGCGTAGAATCCCGTCACTTGGTAGCCCCATGACCCGGAAAACGGATGCTCCGCCACGGGCATGACCTCAATGTGGGTGAAGCCCATTTCCAGCGCGTAGTCGGCCAGCTGCGGCGCCAGCTCCCGATAGGTCAGCGGCCGGCCGCCGTCCTCGTGATTCCGCCGCCACGACCCGAGGTGCACCTCGTAAATCGAAATGGGCCGGTCCCCATGCTGCGCGGCGGCCTGGCGCTGTTCCAGCCACGCCGCGTCACCCCAGGTGTGCTTCGCCGGATTGAACACGATCGCGGCGTTGCCCGGCGGCGCCTCAAAATACGTGCCGTAGGGGTCGGTCTTGACGTGCAGATTCCCGCCCTGGTCGAGCAGCTCGAACTTGTAGAGCTCACCTTCGGCCAGCCCGGGGATGAACAGCTCCCAAACCCCCGAGGCGCCCAGCGGTCGCATCGGATGGTAGTGACCGTCCCAGAGATTGAAATTGCCCACCACGGAAACGCGCCGGGCACTGGGGGCCCACACCGCAAATGAGACGCCCGCGATTCCCTCCACTGTACGCAGATGGGCGCCCAGCTTGGTGTAAATGCGATGCTCGTTGCCCTCGTTGAACAGGTAAAGGTCCTGCTCCCCCAAGGTCGGCAGGAAGCTGTAGGGATCAAAGAACTGCCGTTCCTCGCCCGAGGCATAGCGCGCCCGCCACTGATAGGTGAACACCTTGCGCAGCCGCGGCAGGAAGCCCTCGAACAAACCTTCCGCTCCCACGCATTCCAGCGGGTAAGACTTGCGCGTCTTTACGTTGACGATCTCGCAAGCGACGGCGCCCTGCAGAAAAGACCGGGCCACCAGACCCGCTTTCCCAGCCGCTTTCACGGGATGCAGACCCAGCAGGGAATGCGGCTCAGCGAGCCGGGCCTGCAACAGGGAGTTGATTTGATCTTTGGTAATGATCACAATATTCGGAACTTGTGAAAGACTAGGCCTCTAGGTCGGGGCAGGGCGAGCCACGAGGGTCTCGAATTAATAGTATTTCTAGTGCAGGGCTGCGATAGCGATTTTGATGCCGGATCACCCGGAATCGCCCCGGCGGCTTGCCAGCCCCCGCCCCGCTCCGTTTGCTCCGCCCGTTGATGCCGCGCCTCCTGCCACGATCCGTCCTCGGTGCCTGCCTACTGCTGGTGGCGGCAGCCACCCCTCTGATCGCCCAGGACACGGGGGATCCCGCAC
>Ga0181607_10001132_pt1 | contig 23986 bp, 27 predicted proteins | sample 041ome_9_FD_132420 | JGI IMG/M metagenome (GOLD analysis project Ga0181607, IMG submission 132420) | Coastal salt marsh microbial communities from the Groves Creek Marsh, Skidaway Island, Georgia - 041413US metaG (megahit assembly) | ecosystem: Environmental > Aquatic > Marine > Intertidal zone...
ATACTCGCCAAGCGAATGGCCCGTGATGAATTTCGCTTTGTCCGCAATTTCAATCCCGCCTTCGGACTGCAGCACGCGCATCACTGCGACACTGGCAGCCATCAGGGCTGGTTGGGTGTTCTCGGTCAGCGTCAGGTCTTCCATTGGACCCTCAAACATCATTTTGGAAAGGTTTTGACCAAGCGCATCATCCACCTCCTGAAACACTTCTTTCGCGGCTGGAAACGCCTCACTCAAAGCCTTTCCCATACCGACTGCCTGCGATCCTTGCCCCGGAAATACGAACGCCCGCGTCATTGCCTGATATCCTTCATGTTTGCTTGTCACATAATCGTCTTATTCGTTTGAAAGAAGGGGGCTTAGGCCCAATCTGTCAAGCGCGGATGGCTATGCTAGAATGCTGAGCGAGAAAGCCGCATTGGATAGAGGCATATGTTCGACACGACAGAACCGGCAAAAGCGTTTGTAGAGATTATGGGCCAACGTATGGCCTATACCGAAGCGGGCGACCCGAATGGCGCGCCCATCGTGTTTCTGCATGGCAACCCGACATCATCATATCTGTGGCGCAATGTTTGGCCGCATGTGCAGGAAATGGGCCGCATCATTGTGCCTGACCTTATTGGCATGGGTGATTCAGATAAGTTGCCCAATAGCGGCCCAGACCGATATCGCTTCGTCGAACATCGTGACTATCTTGATGGGTTTCTGGCTGCCCTTGGCGTTACGGAGAATGTGACGCTGGTCATCCATGACTGGGGCTCGGCGCTTGGGTTTGACTGGGCGCACCGTCACCCGGATGCAATCGCGGGCATTTGTTACATGGAAGGCATTGTCCGCCCCGTTCAATGGAGTGAATGGAGCCCACAGGCAACGCCGGTCTTCCAAGGCTTCCGGTCTGACGCTGGCGAGGCGATGGTGCTGGAGAAGAATATTTTTGTGGAGAAGGTATTGCCCGAGTCCGTCCTGCGGGGCTTGAGTGATGCTGAAATGGCCGTATACCGCCGCCCCTTTGCGGAGGCAGGCGAAGATCGCCGCCCTACTCTGACATGGCCGCGCCAGATCCCGATTGAGGGCGCGCCAGAGGATGTTGTGCAGATTGTTCAAGCCTACGCGGATTGGATTAAGGATACGTCCTTCCCCAAGCTCTTCATCAAGGCTGAGCCGGGTGCCATTCTAATCGGCGCGCAACGGGCGTTCTGCCGGACTTGGCCAAATCAGCGCGAGGTCACAGTGAAGGGTAGCCACTTTATTCAGGAAGACAGCCCGCATGAGATTGGTGCGGCCCTCGCAGATTGGATGCAAACCCGGTGATCCGCCGCCTTACCCTTGCTATCCCCGCCGTTCTGGCACTGATGCTTGCGTCGCCAGCTGCCCGTGCGAGTGTCATGGGCGAAGGTGCCTGTGATGGCCTGGGCGTGCATGCAGCGTGGCTGGACTGGGGAACGGGCAAGGTTTCCGTCGCAGTCTTCAATCACACAGGCGATGGCCGTTGGCCTGCCGTAACGAAGCAGTTCCGTGTCGTTTATGCCGGGGCTGATGTGGCTGTCGCCAGCACGATGCAAACCTTGCAGGCATTGAAACCTGTGAACGTTGCACTGTTCGATTACAAAGCGCTGGTGGGCAAGGATTTCAGTGGGTTTGACGGGAACAAGCTGCTGAATTCTGGCGAGATTAAGCTTGCGGATTGCGCCCCGCGCTAAAAGCCCGCCATCCGGCAACGGCCAAGCCTATCAGCCATGCCAGCTTGCATACCTCCAACCCGGCATAAATTGCATGGGCGGGGGAGGGGGGGACATCTCGCCCTACTGAAAGTGCATAGGCGCGCTCAGCCAATTCTGGCTGGAGCCAGATCGCCTGCACCGTCAGGATCGCGATCAACATAGCTGCCGCGACTGTGCGCCGTTTGGGGCTTTTCAGAATTACAAGGGCAATGACCGTTAGCGCTGCCAAGCCCCATTCCGCAAAAGCCAGCCTTTCAAAAACCCGGGCGGCGGCGGTGTATGCAAATGGGTGCCCGGCTTCGTCCCCTGCAAATATGGCTGGTACGGCGAGGAACCCGGCACCGATAATCAGACCAATCCAAAGTGCGGGAATGACAATCGTTGCCGCGTTTGCGCTTTCGTTCGTGATCCGCCCCGCCTTGGATAGGGTGTTTAGAGCGGTTCTGGGTGCGGCGCTGTCGCGTGGCATATGGCGTTTGGCCAAACCTGCAATAGCCAGCGAAGAGAGGATCGCAGCGCCCGCAAAACACCAGGCGCCAGGGCCAACGCTCGCGTCTGCAACGGCGGTCGACTTCACGGTAAGCACCACGAGTGCCACCACAAACACATCCAACATGGACCATTTCGAAATGGCGGCGGCCAGTTTGAGTGTTGATCGCGCACCGGATGGATCTACGACCGCCCAGCCCGCCACCAGGATTTTGGCGGCGGGAAAGAGCACAGCAAATCCACCAATCGCCGCCAAAAGCAGCCAGTCGCCCTCCTGCCAAAACCGCGCAATGCCGCCGATCACGGAATGGGTGTCAGTGAACACCCAGAAGCTCGTGACGTTCAGCATCGGCAGCGTCCAGCCGAAAAACAGCAAGACCGCCGCCGCCGCGAGTGCAATAGGCGCTGTTTCGGCTAAGAAAGACCGCCGTGTCGGTGTTGGATTCGCTGTCATGCAGCCGGTATAGGCGCCTGCTTACCTCGCGCCAAGAATTGTTGCACTGCGACAGGCGCCAATAAGGCGAGGCCCCACCAGTTTGACGACCAGCTTGGGGCGACCATCATGATGGCGGATGCCGCCAGGATCAGGCGCCAGATCATGCCCATAGGCGCAATCATGAACCCGGTTAGGGCGGCACCGAGCAGCATGATGCCTGCAATACAGGTTCCGACGACTGAGAGATATTCGAGGATGTCGAAGTCTCCGATTACGATCAGCATAGTTGGCGCGTAGACGAACACGAACGGCACCATGACTTTGGCATTCCCCAGTCGGAACGCGGTGGTACCGGTCTTGAACGGATTGGCACCAGCGATGCCACCAGCGGCATAAGCTGAGACGCAGACTGGCGGCGTCAAATCCGCCAGGACGCCGTAGTACAGCACAAACAAATGCGCCGCCAATGGCTCCACGCCTAGGTTCGCCAGGGCAGGTGTCGCGATCGCCTGTAGCATGATGTAGAGCGCCGTCGTCGGCAACCCGGCCCCCATCAGCACGCAGGAAATGGCGATGAAGAGCAGGGAGATGAACAGCGTCGCTTCATCAACGGCGAACAGCGATGGGCCGGTAGAGCCATCACCGATCAGGTTGAATGGTAGGAAGCTGAACATTGCCTGGATGGAATCAACGGTTTCCAACGCCCCCTGGGTCACCATAAAGCCAAGCCGGAACGTGACGCCGGTCAGCGTAATGACACCAACAACGATGCCGACCGCAGCACCGGCTGCACCCACAGCAAGCGCATATTTCGATCCCATAGCGAACGCGTCTTTCAACGAATTCCACCGGAGTTGCTTGGACCACCGTAATGCGCCAATTGCCAATGCAGCGGCAAACAGGCTGAGCGTTACAGGATCAAGTTTCAGCTGGACCACGTCGAAGAATATGAACGGAGCGACCAGGACAGCCGCACCTGCCGCCATTCTTGGCCAGCCAATAGCGATAGCGCTGGTAATGCCCCAGAACGCCGCTAGATATGGCGTGTATCCGGCAAACAGCACGTAAACCAGGATGACCAGCGGCACAGCCGTATGGCCGCCACGCTTCAGCACATCAAGAATTCTGGGCACTTCTTCGCGTGACAAGCCCTTAATACCAAGGCGCTTGGCTTCAAAATGCACCATCGCGAGTACGGCGATGTAGTGCATGAGCGCTGGTGTGGCGGCTGCCAGAATAATCGTCGTGTACTGAATTTCCAGAAACTCGACCATGAGGAAGGCGGCGGCACCCATGATTGGTGGTGTGATCTGCCCGCCAGTGGATGATGCCGCTTCAACAGCACCTGCAAAATGCGGCGGGTAGCCGATGCGTTTCATGGCGGGAATGGTCAGGGAGCCGGTTGTAACGGTATTCGCGATGGAAGAGCCGGAGATCGTGCCAAAGAGGGATGATGACAGCACGGATACTTTCGCTGGACCACCGGACAAACGCCCGGCGACCACTTGCGCCAGTTCAATAAAGAACTGCCCTAGCCCCATTTTCTGAGCAACAACACCGAACAAAACAAAATGGAACACAATGGACGAAATCACCTTCACCGGAACGCCATAAAGGCCTTCTGTTGTCAGGTAGAGGTGATTGACCAGATTGCCCCAGCTTGCCGGGGGAATAATGAGAACTTGGATCGGGCTCAAATAGCCAAAGATCGCGTAAGCGATGAAGCAGATCACAACAATCGGCAGCACCCAACCCATGGCCCGGCGGACAGCTTCCAGCGCCACGATGACTAAGACGGTGCCGAACACCAAGTCCGATGTTGTTGGTGAGCCGATGCGGAAGTTCATTTCTTCCAATTGCAGCGGCCAGGACATGCCAGTGAATGTCATGGGCACATAAAGTGCGGCGACAAGGGCGGCTAAGGCCAAGGCCCAGTCATACCAGGGGACGCCGCCTGGGCGGAATGGACTAACATTCAACGCCGCGCGGTCATTCCGGCGCAGTACGCTGAAGCTCATGAAAATCAGTGCGAGCACGGCAGCCAAGTGAATGCCCTTGTGCCATTGTTCACGGGGGATGCCGAACCCAGCGGTATAGAAATGATATAGCCCAAGCAGGACGAGTGCCCAGGTGATTGCTGTTCGAAGCCACGGCGCCACGGTGCGGAAATTCATTTCCGGGTCGTATTGCGCTTCAAGCTCTTCAATGCGGGCAGCTTCTTCTTCCGTCAGCGTGAATGCGCCTACGGATTTATCATTTGAGCCTGCTGGATCGTTTGTCGCCATGGTGAAATGCCTGCGGAATGCGTGCAAAAAAGAACGGCCCGGCTGCTCATTGGAACAGCCGGGCCGCTAGTCGATATCGTCTAGAAGCGGCTTACTTGAGGAGGCCAGCTTCTTTGTAGAAACGCTCTGCACCGGGGTGCAGTGGGATGCCGATGGCGTCCAGTGCAGACGTTGTCTGTACGTCTTTGCCCTTGGCGTGGCCACGGTCCAGCAGCTTGCGGGTGTTCTTGTTCCAAAGCGCCTTGGTGATGCCATAGACCAGCTCTTCGGACTGATCAGAAGACACCAACCACTGCGCTGCAACAGCCAGCGTGCTCACATCAGTAGGCATGCTTTCGTAAGCGGACTGTGGAATTGGCGAGGAGAAGTAGAACGGCGCTTTTGCGATAACGGCCTGTTGGATCGGATCCGGCAGGCTCATCAGCTTCATGCCAGCAGTAGATGCCAGCTGTGCAATGCCGGCAGATGGAGCGCCGGTCACGGTCAAGAATGCATCAAGCTGACCATCGGCCAAGCGTTCAGCAGACTGTGAGGTGTTCAGTTCCTCAGCAATGTAGTCAACGTTCTTCTTGAGGCCAGCGGCTTCAAGAATGAGCAGAGCGCCAACCTGTGCGCCAGATGCTGGGAGGCCAACGCCAACGCGCTTGCCTTTCAGGCTCTTTGGCGCTGCCAGCACGGAATCGTTCGGCAGAACAACATGAATGTGCTCAGGATAGAGCGTTGCGATAGCGCGCAGCTTCTTCAGCGGAGCCTTGCCTTCGAACACGCCTGTGCCGGTATAGGCCCAGAACGCAACGTCGGACTGTGCGAGGCCGGATTCAGCAGCGCCAGACTGGATCGCGTTTACATTCGCAACGGAGCCATTGGCGGACTGTGCGATAGCGATCAGGCCAGCGACGCCGCAGCTGCCGCCTTTATCGCAAGCACGTGAACCGGGCGGGTTAGAGATGGCGTTCGCCAAAAGACCGGCCATCGGGAAGTAGTTGCCGCCCGCACTGCCGGAAACAATCCGGAAGAATGTCGGCGTCTGCGCCTGTGCAACACTCGTCGCGAGCAGGCCGGTGGCGGCGACAGCCGCCAATAGAATCTTACGCATGGTCGTGAGACCTCCCATTTGTCGATTTCGCCTGGAGGCATTTATCAAGGGTTCGGGCCGATTCTGCAAGTTCATGCTTTTGTGGATTCGCGTTTGACGCAGACGACCTCACTCTCCAAGGCGACAGTCCCTGCTGGATGCGGCGTCACAGTCCAATCTTCCCCATGCCCCGCAAGTGCGGCGACTGCGCCTGGGCCGACAAGCACCTCATCTGCGTTTGCTACATCTTCCCCAAGTCTGGACGCAGCATTTACGGGCATTCCGAAGAAGTCTTCTTCTTCCAGGTACAAGATTTCTCCATGCTCAATGCCACAGCAAAGCCTGAGGTCCAGACCTTCATCTTCGCGAATTGTCTCGGACGCGCTGACCAGATCAAGTGCGGCCATCACGGCTTGGTCCGGGGTATCGAATACGGCGAAGCAATTGTCCGCCTCCATCTTCACAATGTCGCCCTCATACAGCCAGACCAGTGGGCGTGCGGCAGCTTGCATGCGGCGGATAACGGCCAGGAAATCCAGGATGCTGGCCTTATCCGTGGAGCTCTTGCTGAATCCGCAGAGGTCGATGACCAATACGGATTTGGTTTTGCCATACCATTGCCAAATGCTTTTCCCGATTGCAGACCGGCGGCCATCATGGGATGTCCAGGCATAGGCTGTGATCAGATCTGTGAAATTGTGCATGGCCATTGATGCGGCTCCCTCTCGCGCAGGCTTCCAAATTCCCGCTATGCTGCGCTTGAACAATGGATCAAGACAACAGGAGAGAATTCATGCTGAATGCGAAGGTTGTGACCGGTGACGGTGCCATGGGCGCATATGTGGCCATGCCCAAGAATGTCACTGGCCCTGCACCTGCAGTGGTAATCCTGATGGAGGTGTTTGGCGTCAATCGCTTCATCCGTCGCATTGCTGACCATTGGGCGGAGCAAGGGCTGATTGTGTTGGCGCCAGATCTATACTGGCGAATTCGGCCCGGTATTGAATTGGACCCGGAGACCGATGGCCATCGTGAACAGGCCCTGAAAACCCGTGAGGGCATGGATGTTGACCTGGCGGCCAAAGATGTCGAAGCCTGTGTGGCGCATTTGCGCGGTATGTCGGAATGTTCTGGCAAGGTCGCGACGTCTGGATATTGCCTCGGTGGGCTGCTGGCCTATCTCTCCGGCGTGCGCGGATCGGCAGATGCAAATGTCAGCTATTACGGCGTTGGGATCGAAGGATACTTGAAAGAGGCCGACAATCTGAAAACGCCCATGCTGCTGCATATCGGCGGTATTGATCCCTGGACGCCATTGCCAGTTCAGCGTGCGCTAGAAGCCGGACTTGGCCCCATCGCAGGCGTTGAAACCCATGTTTATGAGGACACCAACCACGCATTCGCCCGCGAGGGAGCAAGTGCTGATGTGCCAGCCATGCGGATGCTGGCGAATGACCGGACCAAGGCCTTTTTTGAGAGATCGCTTGGACTTTAAGCGCTCAATCGCCATATTTCGGGCATGTGGAAGAAAACAGCAGCGGTAGCCGTGTTGGCGCTAGCCTTGGCAGCGTCACCGGCGGCGCGGGCGGAAGAACCGTCCGTTGGTCAGCGCGTTGATGAGGCTATGCAGCGGGCGCTTAATCTGATGGAGCGTTTCATTGGCGCTATACCGGGATATGAAGCGCCGGAGATTACGCCTGAGGGCGATATTATCATCCGCAAAAAACGCCCCAATTCGGGTCCCGACGCTGCCGATGACAAGCCTTTGCCTGAGGGGCAGCGCCGGGTTTAGGTATTTAGCCCGAGTTTAACGGCGGGCTTTAGCGGCTTTGGCGATGCGGAACGTCACGAAACCAACAGCAACCAACGCCATCAGCGCGATCGTGTCGAGGCCGCCAAATGCGTGCAGCATGTCGTGGGCAGCACCCAAAGCACCGGCCTCATGGCCTGGATGGGCATAGGCAGGAAGCGCCACTGCGGCAAGCAGCAGGCTGGAAGCAAAAATACGCATAGGTTTATTCTCCATGAGAGACGCCACCCGCATCTCCGTTAAGGGGTTTAGCGCAAGCCGGTCTTCTGGCTCCGAAGGTTACCGCGTCCGCCTTCCCAGCTCGTCGCCAGTGACGTGATGGACACAGCCGCATTCGTTACAGCGGCGGGGGCCGCGCCGGACTGAGCGGAAAATTCCACCGCACCGGCTTCCCGTGCGCCCCAGGGAATCACACCCCGAGCGCGCTTGCTGCAAGGAAGTATAAGGCGACCTAGCGAGACCACAATGGGTTCACCGAATGAAATAAAGGATGTCGAGTTCTGGCGGATTTCTGCCAAGCTGGGACAGTAATGTGTGCGCCTGCCCACGATGATGCGTCTGGTGATTGAAGATATGGGCCAGCGTTGGCGCAAGCGGTTGGTCCGTGAAATGATCACCAGTGCGGAGGTTCGTGTAATCGAACGTTCCTGCGATAGCGGCATCACTCAGTTTAGTGATAACACTCTTGATGCGGACGTCTTCGGCTTCCCTGGCAGTCCGAAGATCTGCGAAATTTTCAAAGAGCACCGCGTCAAGCGTTCTTGGCGCATCTCCCGCACCCTCAACCCGCTGAAACCAAATCCGGTCACCCACAAGAATATGGTTCAGCGTATTGTGCAGGGAGCCGAAAAAGGCACCCATATCCTTGCGATAGTCGGTATCTGACAATTCGGCTGCAGCATCATAGAGCCGGGCATTGGCCCAGGCATTGTAGTCCGCCAGTAACGTGAAATAAGCCTGTGTCGCCATGAAGGGTCAGGCTGTGCCGAGCAGGGCTTTTCGGAAGCGCGTCTTCACATTGGCTGCATCCATATCGCGCTTGAACACCGGTGGCGGTGTGCCATCAATTTTCAGGTGGATGAAGCAGGTGTCATTGGCACCGGCGAGCAGGCTGCGGGCGTCTTCTACTTCCGCCATCGTCGTCACCGTGCGGCAGGTTTTGATGCCCGATCCGGCTGCGATAGCGCCAAGATCAACACCTCTGGAGGTGTGGCTCGCCTGATTGTCGGTCTCTTGGTAATGGCCATTATCGACGCAAACGATTGACAGGTTTGGCGCTTTGGCAACGGCGACGGTCGCCAATGAGGAAACATTCATCAGAAGTTCCCCGTCGCCTGTCACCACGATGACTTTGCGATCTGGCTGCGCCAACGCAAGGCCAAGGCCCATGGCAGTGGCACCACCCATGGCACCCGCCATGGTGAATGTGTGGTCGCCGTCTTCTGTCAGCGCGCCAATATCTTTGGCGGACCCAGCGAGGCCGGTCACAATCAGGGCGGATTTATGGTCTGCCAGCAGGGCCGGAATGGCTTCCTGGCGATTGACGCCTTCAGACATGAAACAGAATCCTCATCATGATATTTCGCTGTATCTTAGCGGAGATTATTCAGAACCGGAATTGCTGCGTGTTCTGACTGTGGCGAGCGCTTCTGGCGTATCAACATCGTTCAGAACGCCAGCGTCGCCCATCTCGACCTCGGCCACAACATCTTCGTTTTGGCCGATCAAGTGTTTGGCACCAACATCGCCCCGCAGTGCCAGCATTTCTGCCAAGAATCGCTTGGCCCAAAGCACGGGATTGCCGCGTTTGCCGCCAACAGTCGGCACGCAAATCGCGCGCCCTTCTAGCGGATTAAATGCAGCGATCAGGCGATCGACATGGGCAGAGGTGACGTCTGGCATGTCGCCGAGCAGCACGATCATGGCATCTGCGGTGTCTGGCGCATTGGCGGCAGCGGTCTTGAGCGATGCGCTGAGGCCGTCTGCGTAATCCGGATTGTGGACGAAGCGGACTGGTTTGCCTGCAAGGGCGGCCTGCACCGCATCCGCTTCATGGCCCGTGATGACCGTAACGCTGGAAACGTCCGCCGCCAGCGCGGCTTCAACGGCGGTGACGACCATCGCCCGGCCATCAACCGCTTCCAGCAGCTTGTTCGCTTGGCCCATGCGGCGGGACTGCCCAGCGGCAAGCACCATGGCAGCGACTTTGGGGGCGTGCTGCGTGTCTGCGGGCGTGCGGGTGGCTTCAGCGCGGGGCAATGGGCGCGCGCCGATTTCAGCCAAAAGCCCGCCGACGCCCATGGCCTGAATATCCTGCGGCGTTACTGGCACGCCTGCTGCAAATCGCTGCAACACCCAGTCAAAACCGTTCAATTTGGGGGAGCGCGCGCAGCCGGGCAGGCCGATCACGGGCTTGCCGTTCCGCTCTGCCAGCATAATGAGATTGCCTGGATCAACTGGCATGCCGAAATGCAGCACAGTGCCGCCGGCTTGCTCGATCCCTGCTGGCAGGGCGTCGGCCCGATCAACGATTGCGGATGCGCCCGCGATTAACAGGATATCTGCCTCGACCGTATCTGCCGCCTTTATGGCGTCGGCGATTGCTGTTGCATCGTGGGGTGCGCGGCGCTCATCAACGAGAACGCCGCCAAGCGCTGTAAGCCGGGCTGCAGTCACGTCCACGGTTTTATCAAGGACGCTTGGTTTCACCGTTGGCAGGGTCGATTGGATCAATGCCGCACGAATTGGGCGGTATGGATGGGCGGCGAGGGCTTGTGCGCTTGCGCTCGCGATGGCTTCCGCTTCGGCGACGGCCCATTCCGGCGCTGCAAACGGAATGATCTTGATCGTCGCTGCCATCTGCCTTGGGCTTACTGCTGCATAAGCGGCAAGTGTGGCAACGGTGACGCTTTCATGCACGGCGTTGATGCGGTTAATGCAATCAGCGTCTACGGTCAGCACGCCGCTGCAATCCGCAATCAGGTTCACGCGGCCGGTGAATGCGGCGCTGATCTTTAGGCCGCTGCCTGCCAAGGCTGCCGCCAGGCGCGCGGCTGCTTTGTCTTCATGGACATCGCTATCTTCAAGCCGCGCGACAGTGACCTCGCCAACGCCATCGGCGACCAAGACCTTGATGTCGTCGGCGGAAAGCAGGCGGCCTTTTTTGAAGGTCCGGCGGTCCAGCCGGATTGAGTGGGCCAGATATGCGCCTGCCGCCTCGCTTGCCGGTTCCGGCCCGAACCTCACTTCACGCTGCCGCCATGCAGGGTCATCAGCGCTTCCGCCAGAATGGAAACGGCGATCTCTGCCGGTGCTCTCCCACCAAGATTCAGGCCAATGGGGCCGTGAATGCGGTCAAGCTTGCGGCTATCAAAACCTTGATCCCGAAGGCGGATCAATCGGCTCGCATGGGTTTTGCGGCTGCCAAGCGCGCCAATATAGAAGGCAGGCGAATGCATTGCAGCAGCGAGGGCTGGATCATCAATCTTGGGGTCATGGGTTAGGGTGACCACAGCCGTGCGTGTATCAAGCTTAAGGGCACCCATGGCGTCGTCCGGCCAATCGTCCATCAGTGTTACATCAGGAAACCGCTCGACGGTGGCGAATGCGCCGCGCGGATCAATCACCGTCACGTCGAACCCAGCCTCCCGCGCCATTGCGACTAGAGGCTGCGAGATATGCACGGCACCGACGATGATCATCCGTCTCGGTGGATTATGCACATGGATGAAGTACCGCTCATTACCGTGCGGGACCATGCCGGACCGGTCGCTCCGAAGGGCTTCGCGGGCTGCTACAATGACGTCTGACGGCGCATCAAGGTCGCCTTCAACCCGGTCCGGGCGTACAAGCGTTTCCCGACCGTCAGAGATGCGGACGACCCGTGCGGTTGGCTGCTTTTCCTGGGCAAGGGTCGCTAGCCTATCAAGTGTTTTGGACCTCATTGGCCAACCCGTTCAACAAACACTTCGACTTTGCCGCCGCATGCCAAACCAACTTCCCAGGCCTGTGCGTCCGTGACGCCGAAATCCAGCATCCGGGGTTTGCCGTCCTCAATCACATCTAACGCTTCGGTGACGACAGCGCCTTCAATGCAACCGCCGGACACAGAGCCCAGGAATGCGCCGTCCGAATTCACGACCAGTTGTGAGCCAATTGCGCGGGGGCTGGAGCCCCAGGTGGAGACCACCGTCGCAATGGCCACGCCTTTCTTGGCGCGTCGCCAAACTTGTGCTTGGCCAATAATTTCGTGTGTTTCCGCTGGTCCTATCGTGGACGTTACATCTGTCGCAGCCATTGATCTGCTCCTCTTGCCCCAAGTACAGGCGCTGGGCCGCTCAATGCAGCTGCCAACGCCTCCAAGCTCTCTAAGTTATGCGTCGCGCGGAATTCGTCCACATGTGGAAGGATTGCGCGCACGCCGCCAGCCTTCGGCTCAAACCCATCATAGCGCAAAAGCGGATTTAGCCAGATAAGCCTTCTGCACGATTTAGCAAGCCTCTCCGCTTCCGCCGCGAGCACCTCGTTAGACTCGCGATCAAGGCCATCCGTGATCAGCAGAACAACTGCACCCTGGCCCAATACGCGGCGGGACCATTCCTTGTTGAAGCGCTCCAGACACCAGCCGATGCGGGTGCCGCCTTCCCAATCGTCCACGGATTTTGCCACTTGCTCCAGTGCCAAATCAACGTCGCGCCCGCGCAGATGGCGGGTGACATTTGTTAGGCGGGTGCCGAATACAAAGCTGTGGACGCGGTCCCGGTCTGAGCTCAGCGCGTGCAGAAAATGCAGCAGCATCCTGGAGTATCGGGCCATAGAGCCTGAGATATCGCACAGTGCGACCAGGGGTGGCGGGCGGGTGCGCGGCGTTTTGCGCTTCAAAGGAATGACGCCGGGCCCGCCCCTAAGTGCTGAGCGTAAACTGGCGCGGAGGTCGGCACGGCGTCCGTCTGCATCGGGACGAAAGCGGCGCGTTGGTAAGTCCTGCAAGGGCAGGGTGAGGCGGGCCATGGCGCGTTTGGCGGCGGCCTCCTCATCTGCCGACATGCTGTCGAAATCGATAGTTTTCAGGACCTCGCTGGTCGAGAACGTCATCGATGCATCGACTTCAAGCTCTTCCTGTGGCTTACCCTCTGGCGCTTGCGGTGGGGCAGGGGCCAGTGCATCGGCGACACGGCGGGAAAGTTCACGTTTGTCTGCGGGCGCTTCGTCTTCGACCTTCAGCGTCGGCAGCAGCATGCCCATCATGCGCTCAAGATAGTCTGGGCTGCGCCAGAACACATGGAACGCTTGGTCGAAAACTTCGCGCTGGCCTTGCCGCGTGATCAGGCTGGCATGCAGCGCCCAATAAAATTCTTCACGGTCCATGATATCGATTGTGCGAAGCGCCTCGACCGCTCTGAGGACATGCCCTGGCCCGACCGGCAGCCCAGCACGGCGGAGGGCACGGACGAAATGGGCGACGTTTTCCGCCAGTCGGCCATCCTCAGACGCGGGCTCCCGCAGCACATTTGCGGGCTCGTCCAGCATTAGTCAGCCGCCGCCAGTTCCTGGCGCACTTCATCCAGAATCCGCTTGGCCTCACCGCCCTGCAGCTTTTGGATATCATCCTGATATTTCAGCAATACGCCGAGCGTGTTTGAAACGGTATCCGCCTCAAGGGCGATGGCGTTCAACTGCATCAGCGCATTTGCCCAATCGATGGTTTCGGCGACGCCCGGCTGCTTGAACATATCCATGGCGCGCAGGCGATGCACGAATGTCACGATTTGGCGGGATAGGTCTTCATTCGCATCGGGCGCTTTTAGCGCCAGGATTTGCAGTTCACGGGCAGCGGTTGGGAAATCTACCCAATGGTAGAAACAGCGGCGCTTTAAGGCGTCGTGGATTTCACGGGTGCGGTTGGACGTAATGATAACCAGCGGCGGTGCTGCGGCCTTAATCGGGCCGATCTCTGGCACCGTCACCTGGAATTCAGACAATGCTTCGAGCAGGAAGGCTTCAAATGGCTCATCAGCGCGATCAAGTTCATCAATCAGCAGAACTGGCGGACCTTCGGGGTGCGGGCGCATGGCCTGCAGAATCGGGCGCTCAATCAGGAAGCGTTCGTTGAAGATATCGCCGCCAAGTGTATCGCGGTCTGTGGCACCATCCGCCTCGGCCACGCGAATTTCGATCATTTGGCGCTGATAGTTCCACTCGTACACAGCGGATGCGATATCGAGGCCTTCATAGCATTGGAGGCGGATTAAACGGCGGCCAAGCGTATCCGAAAGGACTTTGGCAATCTCGGTTTTGCCAACGCCAGCTTCGCCTTCCAGAAATAATGGCCGACCAAGCTTCAGCGACAGGTAGAGCGCCGTCGCCAAGCTGTCATCTGAGACGTAGCGGCCACTGGCCAGCAGCGCACGCACATCGTCCACGCTGTTCAGCGCATCCATCTGCATATTCGAAATCCCCCCGTAACAGGCGCTCTACGACGCCCGTTACTTACGCCGCCATCCGCCGCTTGTCGCTTGGAAATAGGCACCGCCTGGGAGCGAATCAATGATGCGCTGCGCGGTTAATGCGGCGACTTCCTCGACGCGCACATTATTCCGCTTGGCGAGCTTGATATATTCAGCGCGCCTGGCCGCGTTCACATCGGCCACGAGTTTGGACACCTCGCCTGATGGGCTTGTGACAGGGGCCACATAGCCGGACAAGGTTTCGCCAACTAAACCGCCAGAGCGTGCTGATTGCAAATCAATGGCGACAGCCGGGCTCGGCGATGAAAACGCCAGGGCCGCTGCTAGGAATACTGCGGCCAGGGCCGCAAGGGAAAACCGCATGCGGAGCATTAGAATATCTCCTTATTCTCGCGAATCACGTCATCGATCTCGCGCTCGACCTTAACCCGAACCTCACGCTCAATCTTGACATTCAGATTGATAACGATCGGCTTATCCGGGGCTGATAATTTCACTGTGGGTTCACAGCCAGAGACAGCCAAGACCGCCAGCCCCACAAACAAAAGCGCGCATCGGTGCATCGCGTTCGCTCCTAGGACTAAGTTGTTGAGGCTATAATTATCATTTCTCATGGCAGGAATATGGCTTTTCAGCGCCGAAATAGCCAGTTTCCTCATTAGATGAAGAAATTTATGGCGTTTGGGGCCAAAGCGCATCCCGAAATACGCCTAAATGCGGGGCGTAAGCCCGCCATCCATCCAAACCGATGTCATCCGCGAAGCGCGCGGCAGGCGCTACGGCCTCAATCTGCGCTTCACAATCAGAATCGATGGCCAAGCCACCCGCCGCCAAAACTCTAGCCGCCGCTGCTTCTGGCGCATGGATGAGTTCACTATCCGTCACAGTGATCGGCGCATGTGGCAAGGCACCGTCCCAAAATGCGCTGAGCGCCTCTGTGGTTCGGAACAGGCGGCCAAGTCCTTCTGCTGAATAGCTGTAGGCGGCGTTGGCCCCCTCATGCCGCATAAAGCCTGAAAGCGCATAGGCCATTGGTGTGCGGCGCAATTCTGCGATGACCGCACCAGGTGCCAGTGCAGCAGCAGCACCGGCTTGCAGGAAGGCTGCGGGGGCGCTCATAACGTAGACTTTCGCCTCGCCATAGTCCGCCATGAGGTCCGCAAACATCGCATCTGATGCTGCCTGCCAAACCTCTGCTGATGCAGCGGCGACGCATTCTGGGAACGAATCCGAAGACCCGGAGCGGTCTTTCAGGCCAACGACGGCCTCGGCCAGCGGGCCAATATCTGTCGCCAAGACTGCATCAGGATGGCTGGCAACAACGTCCGCCAGGAATGCCTAGCCAGAGCCGGGAGCGCCTGTCAGCAGGATGAGCTGGGCGCGGGGCTGAAAGTCTGGCCAGCTGACTTTGCTGAACGCGTTGATCAAGCGATTGGCAAGGGCTGCACGTCCTGCGGCATCATCCTGGGCGGTATGGGCTTGGTTCGCGGATTCGAAAAATGCGAATGCGCGGGCCGGATCACCAGCTAGGTGGGCCAAACGTCCGCCTGCGAATCCTAAGCGGGCTTTATCATTAGCTCGCGTTTCTGTGCGCGAGATGGCGCGTGTGATGCCGTCGAGCATAGTCGAATGATCTTCACCCGGCTTCGCCATGCCTGCGAGCAAGCTGAACGCTGCGGAATTATCAGGGGCGACTTCCAGCAGTCTTTCCGCTGCGGCCCGCGCTAGCACGGGCAGGTCCATGCGATCGTAAACGAATGCGAGCGGCTGTAGGACGGATGCATTGTTCGGTGCCAATGACGCTGCGGCCTCGAGCTCTCGCCGTGCGCCTGGATAATCCATCTGCTGTGCACGCAAGATTCCAAGCCGCCGCCGAAGGGCCGGGGCGTTCGAGGCGGTCATGATGGCGGAGGACAGCAGCATATCCGCTTGCCTATGACGCCCAGCTTTAATCAGCCCATCCGCTTCCGCGATGGCCGTTTGGATAGAATTCTTACTCATGGTCGCCACCATACCTACGGATTTCAGGAATGCGAATGGACAAACGGATTAGCCGCAAAATTAGGTGCCATTCCGCCCTTTGGTCCATTGCGATAGGCTTAGATCATGGCGAGATCGTGGGGCGCGTATGATCAGAATCGGTATTGATGTTGGCGGCACGTTTACGGACCTCACTCTGTTGCAGGGCGCGCGTGCGGTGCATCACAAGACGCCTTCAACGCCCGCCGATCCGTCGGAAGCGATTGAGACAGGTCTGCGCGAATTACTTGCATTGGCGGACGTGGAACCGAGCCAGGTGGATTGGATTGGTCATGGGGCCACAGTCGCAACCAATATGGCGATTGAGCGGAAGGGCGCGCGCACTGGCCTTATCACGACCCAGGGCTTTCGCGATGTGCTGGAGATCGCCCGCCAGACCAGGCCGAATCTCTATGATTACCGCGAAACCCGCCCGCCGCCCCTCGCCCCGCGCCGTCGCCGGTTTGAAGTCCCGGAGCGGTTAGATCAAACAGGGGCGGTGCTGACGCCGCTTGATGCGCTGTCTGTGAATGCCGCTGGAATTACGCTTGCGGCTGATGGCGTTGAGGCTGTCGCAATTGTCTTCCTCCACAGCTACCGGAATGCGGCTCATGAAAAGCAAGCAGCGGCGATTGTGCGAGGATTGCTGCCGGATGCGTACATAACCTGCTCCCACGAAGTTTCGCCAGAATTCCGTGAGTTTGAGCGTACCTCAACAACCGTCCTGAATGCGTTCGTTGGCCCACGCATGGCGAAATATCTGGGTGAGGTGCAGCGGCGTGTGGCCGACATTGGCATCCAGCCGCCGCCTTATATGGTGCATTCCGGCGGCGGGTTGATGACGCTAGATACAGCGGCTGCTGAACCTGTCCGCACATGCTTATCTGGCCCAGCGGCTGGAGTAGCGGCGGCTGCCGCGATTGCGTCAGCGGCTGGATATCCCAATGTTGCCGCATTCGATGTTGGCGGCACTTCAACCGATATCGCCTTGATCGCGGAAGGTGCCGCACGTGTCACGGCAGAACGGGATGTTGCGGGTTATCCAGTCCGTGCAGCCAGTCTCGATATTACCGTGATCGGCGCAGGCGGTGGGTCAATCGCGACGGTGGATACGGCAGGTGGATTGAAAGTCGGCCCAGAGAGCGCGGGCGCAGACCCTGGCCCTGCCGCGTACGGCCTGGGCGGCAAGCGAGCGACACTGACAGATGCGAACTTGGCGCTGGGAAGGCTCAGTGCAGCGGCTGGACTTGTGGAAGGTGCGCAGGGGCTGGATGCAACGGCAGCGCGGGCAGTTATTCAGGGGCAAGTGGCGGCACCGCTTGGCCTTGGCGTTGAGGCGGCAGCCGCAGGCGTGCTGCGCGTGGCGGTTGCCAATATCGCCCGGGCTATTCGGGCTGCAACGAGTGAGCGCGGCTATGACCTGGGCGAAATGGCCTTAATCGCCTATGGCGGTGCAGGGCCGCTGGTGGCGGCTGATGTGGCTGCGGAAGCAGGCTGCCCTGCCGTTATTATACCGCTGGCACCGGGCACGCTCTGTGCGCGCGGCATTCTTATGTCTGATCCCGCCATGGATTTCGTGCGCACGGTGCTGGCACCGGCAAATGGGGCTGGATGGGACGCTGCGGACAAAGCGTTTGTGGCGATGACAGCAGACGCTGACCCGTGGCTTACGTCGGAAACGCCGGACCCAACTTGCCGCCTCCGTCGCCGTATCGTTGAAGCGCGCTATCAAGGCCAGAGCTTCGAGGCCGCTGTCGATGTGGAGGAGGGTTTGTCGCTTGATGATTTTATTGAGCGGTTCCACACAGCGCATGCCATGGAGCATGGTTATGACATTCGCGAGCGCGCGGTGGAAATCGTCAACTGTCGCCTCATCGCAACGGTCGATGGGGTTAAATCAAGTCCGGTTCAGATAGAGGTGCAGAGCGATCTGCCTGTGGATGAGCGTGCGCATACAGGCACTAGTAAAGTGTATTTCACAGAAGGTGGGGCTATTGAAACTATGCGGTTTGACCGCCAAGGCTTGCAGCCTGGGGATACCCTTCAGGGCCCCGCCATCATAACCGAAAAGACATCAACGACGGTGCTGCCGCCAAGGTGGGCTGCGACGGTGGACCGGTATGGCAACCTGATCCTCGCCGCAGCCCGGTCGCTTTAGACTTACGCGCCCGCTTCAACGGCAGCGCGAAGGGTATCTGCATCAGGGTTTGAAGCCCGGTTCTCACGCACGATCTGGGTTGGTGTATAGTCTCCCTTATAGAAAACTTGGTTCCAATCCTTGCGCTTAGCGATCACAGCACCTTCAAGCGCTGCGCCAATGAACAGGCCTTTGTTGAGCGAATATACGTAGATATCCGCACCGGTCGCTGTGGTGGTGGAGGCCTCTGTACCGATGCCGACGGGGCCAGCCGCAGCGCTGATATCCGCGCCCAACTTCACCTGGTCATTGATGATGGAATCCAGGCCACGTTGGGTCATGATCAGCAGCACGGCTTCAGAAGATTGCCCGCCGATCTGCAGACCGAAGCTGACGGAGCCCATGGTGTAGAAGGCAGGATAGCTCCATGCGCCATTCGCGTATTTGGACATCATCACGCCCGACCCGCCTTCACCGCCAATGAAGAACGCACCTTTTAGAATTTGCGGAAAAATCAGGACACCCTTAGCGCGCGCCAGCAAAGATTTGACCTGCGGTGTCTCAGGGCTGCGGATCAGCCGCTGAATTGTGATTGTGCTGCTATCAACGATGTCTTTCGCTTCGGCATAGTCTGCTTTCGCGTGCGGTGCGACGACGCCTGCCGCTGCGAACGCCATTCCGGCCAAAGCCATGGCAAGTGTGCGCTTAAACATCAATTCTCTCCCTAATGGACCCGCAATCGGGGCCGAATGTGCAGTCCGATATAGGCGCCCTTGGATCAGGGCGCAAACCGTTGCCTGTTGGTAATTCGCGCGTCCCGCTTAGGGCGACGTTAACCACGGCAGGCGTTCTATCCAGCCTATGTTGTTAGACCTTAAACACACGCTGGCGCGGATCGTTGCATGGAGATTGCGGCGAAAATGTGCGCAGCTCATCGTGGCCATCGCGTTATTGGGCCTGTCTGCACCCGCTTTTGCAGACACAATCCCGTGGCGCCCAGATGTCCGTTTTAGCCGTACTTCGGTTGATGACGACGTGCGATCTATCCTGCGCTCTTTGCTGCGGGCCAACGGGCTTTCGGCGATTTTCCGGCCTGGGGTTGAAGGGCCAATTTCGCTCCGGTTCGATAAAGTGCGCCCGGGCCAGGCGTTTGAGCAGCTCATGACTGAGCGCGGGCTGGCATATGAATATAATGCGGATACCCGCACGGTTACTGTCTACAAAGACGCCGCCGTGAATTTCGATCCGCCGGAGCGGGTTTTTATCGCGCTGACGCATACCCGCTATCCGGCGCTGAGAGAAATGCTGGTCCGGTTTGGGCTTGGTCTGGAAGGCGTCGCGTTTGATGCCGCGACGAATACCGTTTCCCTTAAGGGCCGGTCCGACCGGGTGAAGGAAATCACCGCTCTGATCAATCAGGTCGAAACAGCGGCATCCCTTCGTATCGAGACGGATCAGGCAGCGATCAAGCAACAGCAGGCGGCGCGTCGCGACCAGTTGGAAGCGGATACCTATGCTGAGATCGCCAACGCCAAAGTCCGCGTGATCCCGCTGCGATTTGCCAGTTTGGGTGAAACGACGCGGCAGTTTCATGGCCGGTCCGTCACAGTGCCGGGCATCTCCGATACGCTGAAAGCGATCATTGGCGACCTGAACATTGGTGGCGACGGGGATTCAGCTGCTGCACGTTCTGGTGAAACCGACGCTGCATTCGAACGCCGGGTCTCACAATTGGCCCGTCCCCGTATTTCGATTGATCGCCGCACCAATTCCGTCATCGTGCGCGGCAGCCCGGGCGACGTGGCCACGATTGCCCAGGTTATCCGCGAACTCGATCAGCCGCTGAAGATGATTGAGATTGAGGTGATTATCGCGACGGCCAGCCTTGGCGTGGCAGAGGAATTGGGTGTAGCGCTCAGGGGTTCCGCGACCCAGCGCGGTAATGCCAATGGCAGCGCTGCCGGGGATACTGGTAGCAGCGGTGGGCAGGTCGGTAATGACGCGGCCAATCTATTTGATTCCGATGGCTTGAACGCCCTGTCTCTGCTTCCCGCAGTTGGTGCATCCAGCACGATTGCGGCCTTCGTTGTGCGCGGTGCATCAAGCATTCTGCAGGTGCAATTGAAGGCGCTGGCGGAAGAAAACAAAGCGCAGGTGCTCTCGGCCCCGCGCCTGGTGACATTGGATAACCGCACGGCCCGGATCACACGATCCCAGGATGTTTTCGTGCAGGTGGATGCTGGCGGCGACCAGGGCCAAAGCTTGGAGCAGATTGAAACTGGGCTAACGCTTGAGATCACGCCGTCTATCGTCCCCGCGATTGCCCTTGGTGAGGGAAATCTGATCCGTTTGAACTTGAATGCCATCAATTCGGCACCGGGCGCGGGTGTGTTCGGACAGATCGACGTGCGCTCCCAGGAGGTTCAAACCGAAGTGCTGGTGCCGAATGGCGGCACATACATTATTGGCGGCCTGTTCGATGATGAACGACGCGAGCGGGAATCTGGCGTGCCGGGCCTGAAAGACGTGCCGGTGCTTGGGCGTCTGTTCAAAGAAAACACCGCCAGCAGCGCGTTGTCTGAAACAATTTTCTTCATTACGCCGCGCATTGTTGTAGGAGCTGGCCCATTCGGCAGCGATATCGCGACCCGCCTTGGCACGCCAGATTATGTGGCGTCGCGCAGGCGCACTCTGGACCGGGCGAGCGAAAGCATGCTGGCTAATCCAGACGCTGAAGTGCGGACCACCAGCCGACCGTTTCGCCTCCTCTCTGAGTTGGAAGAGGACGAATCCTAATGGCGGGGAGCAGCAAAACCGCCTTCCAACTGGCGATGCTGAAGGAAACAGCGCGGGCAAGCGGATGGGCAATTGGCCTTGGCCTGCTCGTGCTGGCGTTTGTTGGCCCGCTTGCGCACGAGCATTTCTACGTGGCTGAATTTCGCAAAGATGTAATGTCTGCTGTTGATACCGCGATCTCCTCGCAGCGGGCGGAACTGGTACGGCACGAGGCATTCAGCCCGTCTGAAGTTTCGGCGGCAGCCCAAGATAATCGGATCACCATGCAAGCCCGCATTCTGGATGAGGGCCGCCTGCAAGTGCGCGCCATGACATCCTCTAAAGCCGTAAGCAGTTTTTGGCTGCCGGCCATGATTTATGAGCGCCAGATTGATCTCAAAGGATCAGTATCGGAGGGCAAATGGCTCGCGGGAAGTTAAGTTGGACTGTATCCGCCGCGGCACTTGTTGCTGCGATTGGGCTAAGCGGCTGCGTTGCCCTGAAGGAGGGGCCAAGTGCAAGTGACGCGCGCCCGGCGGCGCAATCTTCTGAAGTGCTGACAGTCGCCGCCCCTGTCTGGCAGGTCGGCGACACCTGGACCTATAGTGACGGCTACGGCCTTGCAGTGGCGCAGGCGGATGGCGGCGTTACGTCGTTCCGGCGGACGGATGAACCAGAGCAATGGTTCAGCCGCAAAGGCTTCCTCCGTCAGGATGCGCAATCGGCTACGACAGTGCGGTCTGTGGTGTATCGGTCGATCCCGGTCAGCGCGGCGGCAACGCTGAATTCTGGCGCGCCGCTGGTGTTCACGCGGGAATTCACCGCCAATGGTAAAACCCGTGTGCATTCGACATCTTGGGTCGTTGAGAGCAAGGAACGCATCAGCGTGCCTGCGGGTGACTTTGACTGCTATGTCATCGTCATGCGCACCCGCAATCCTGAAACCGGCTGGACGGGTTTTGAACGCTGGTGGTATGCGCCAGAGGTCCGCAATTATGTGCGGCTGGAATACCGTTATGGCGATAAGCCCATTGGTAGTCGTGTCCTAACGGGCTTCGCGCCAAGTGGTGATTTCGTCGCTGATATTCGGGAGCCTGCGCCGATTGAACAAACGGCGACAGCAATGCCTATTCGGCCGCGCCAGCCGCAGCAGGACGCCCAACTCAACACGCGGCCATCTGAAGGTACGGGCGCATTGCAGCGGTCTGATGGTATTGCGCTTGAATATTCTGCGCCGCTGCCAGTCTTTGCGCCGCCGCCTCAATAGCTGCCGTAAAGCACCCATTGCATCGCGAAGTCCGCGACCTCTGGCCAAAGTGCCAGGATCGCTGCACCTAAAGCCAGCCATGGACCAAAGGGCATTGCGCCCTCGGGAACATCGGTATCGTCGAGAGCGCTCCCGCTTGAACCCATCAGGCGCATGGCGACGCCGTAAGCCGCACCACTGGCGCAGGCGATGAACAGGGCGACCGCAAGGGCTTCTGGCCCCAGCCAAGCGCCCATCATCGCCGCCATCTTCATATCCCCGCCGCCCATGCCGTCCTGCCCCGTCAATAGCCGAGCGATCCGGTTCAGGGCGTCGAGGGTTAGGTACCCAATGACAGCGCCCAGGATTGCGCTTGCGGGCGCTGGCCCTTGGCCGGCAGCGGCTGCGATGAGGCCGAGCCAAAGCAGTGGCAAGGTGATGCGGTCTGGCAGCAGGCCCGTATCCAGATCAATCGCCGTCAGCGCTAGGAGGGCTAGAAGAAAGGCTGTTATCGCGGCTGCGTGGAGGCTGAGGCCGAATTGCCATACGGCAAGGCCAGCGAGAACGCCAGCCGTGGCTTCCAGCATTGGATAGCGCCAGGAAATACCCGTGCCGCAATGCCGGCATTTGCCGCCCTGCAACAGGAAGCTGACCAGCGGAATATTCTCATACCAGCTCAGGCTATGTCCGCAGTCTGGGCAGCGAGAGGCAGGGTAGGAGAGGCTGAGGCCTGATGCATCACCGCCCGCTTCCTCTGCCTCGATCATCAGCGGCAATCGGTGTGCGACGACATTCAGGAAACTGCCGATTAAGCAGCCGAACACGACGCTCAACGTGATGAGCGCAGCGGGTGGCAGGCTGGCGAAGGCCTGTAGGGTCTGGGCAGCGGCATCCATGGGACCGTTATGCGCCAGTGCCAGGGTCTGCGCCTGCGCGGGCGATTTTCAGGCGGGCGGCGATCCAGGTGCGGATATCGTTCCGTCGGTCTGGCGACGTGTGAAACTTCACGCCGACAAAGCCTGGGCCTGCGTGAACAATCTCGCCCAGCAGCCCCATCAGGCTATCAACGCCAACCGCGACCTCCATGCCATTCCGCATATGAAATTCCCCCACCAACATGCAGCCACCAAGCGAAATATCAACGACGATGCAGTCATGGACGCCCGTTCGGTCCGCAACAAGGCCCGGTGCCACAAGCGCATAGCGAACATCAGTCCGCCTTTCATCCGCGCTGGATTGAACTAGCGGTTTGATTTCGGGATCTGGAGCGATTTGGTCATGCATTACTCTCTGGGCTCCATGCGCACGACGCGCATCAGGCTGCTTTCTTGGTCCATATCTTTGTTGTTGGTCGCACATGGCGTCGTAAAGTCCGCCAATCCAACGCAGATTATGGCTGCGAAACCTTCACGGATATGCCAATTCCTGTTGATGAAGGGGTGATTTAATACGACGGCATTTTTGCCGCCTGGACCCGGGTCTTGATAGTGAACACGGAGCTCAATTTTCGATTCACCGGTGAT
>Ga0181607_10001133_pt1 | contig 23979 bp, 9 predicted proteins | sample 041ome_9_FD_132420 | JGI IMG/M metagenome (GOLD analysis project Ga0181607, IMG submission 132420) | Coastal salt marsh microbial communities from the Groves Creek Marsh, Skidaway Island, Georgia - 041413US metaG (megahit assembly) | ecosystem: Environmental > Aquatic > Marine > Intertidal zone...
AAGAAGAACTCTAAGAAAATCTCCATCGAGAAGTTAATACAGAAGCGAAAAGAGAATAACTTCCGAGGGGATTCGAGGACAACTTCCGAGGAGGAAATTCATCAGCAGCTTCAGCGAAAAGAACGCGAGTATTTCCGAAGAAGACAAGGACGATATTACGATCTCTCGCTGAGACTTTGGGTGAATAAACAACCTCACGACCATTATTTACATCAAATGTACGAAAAGTTAGACCGAGACATCGAACGGTTGGTCGTGTCTAAAGACGAAGAGAAGAAAGAGAAGCACGTGAAATACGTGACGGATTGGTTGACGGCGCTGGCGAAAGTTCCGGTCGAGCGTTACTTACCGGCTGGGTTGTATTTACGAGGCGGAGGAGTTCACGTGCCGGAGGATGTGAAGAGGCAAGTGGATTTGAACGCGTTTTACGGGGATAAGTTGATAACGTCCGTGTTGCTCGACAAGATTCGCAAAGCGGACGGGAAATACGGGGCGAATCGAGCGCCGAGGAATAAGATGGAAGCGAATAATTTTCTTTCGGCGTGCGTGAGAAATAAAACTTTCGCAGAGTTAGCGCCGGATATTTTACCGGACGTGAAGATTACCGCGGAGGAGTGGCGACATCACGAGCACGTGGCCGGGACGGCGGTGGAAGCGGCGATTATAGCCGTCGCAGATTTATCGAACGATACTTTGAGACAAGCGCAGAAGGACGTCGCGATCGATGCGGTGGCGAATTTGATATTAGAGGAAGGGATGAAATTCGCGAAGAGCGACGTGAAACCGGCGAGAGCGAAATTTAACGATACGCTGTGTTTGTATACGGTGAAGTTGTTGTCGAGGAGCGTGACTGGATTAGTGCACGATCCAAAATTTATAGGAACGGCGAGAGTGACCCACAGAAGATTGTATTTAGGAGATCAAAAGAAGAGGTATAAGAACGTACCTTTGGAATTCGGTACAATTGAAGTAGAAGCGGAAGGGACGAGCAGCGACAACGCGAAAGAGGCGGCGAGCGTGCAGATTTTGGAGTTGATGAAAAAGCTAGGATTAGTAGACGAGGAGTATCAAGCGATATACGTGTCAGACATTAAGCCCGCGTTGAATTTATGGAAGGAGCACAGGAGGAACGAGGGGAAAAAGAAAAAAGAAGACGGAGTAAAGGAGGAGTACGAGGAAGACGACGATGCGCGAGAAAAGCAGCGTCGTAAGATTTAGTCACCATGATGAGTGCATTATTAGATTTTTGAAACGACATGCGCATGTCCACTCGTTGCTGCTGCTATTTCGCTACTTTTCTACTATCGCCGCTGCTGCTATTTTTAAAATTTGCTTTTGCTCTTCTTGTTCGCTTTCTTTCGCGCCGTCGTGGCGTTCTTCTCGTACTGACTGTTGCGAGATTGTTGTTGCGGTTTTCGTTTACTTTTGTTCTTATGGTGCGTTTTGTTGTACGCCTGTCGCATTTTTTCAATCATGTCTTCGTCGTCTTCCTCGCTCTCATTGTCGTCTTCCTCGCTCTCGTCGTCGTCATCAACTTTATCCGAATCATCAATCGCAGCTTTTTTCCTGTCCTTTGCATTATTTTCCTCGTCGTCCACGATTTCCAACTCTGAATCCGAATCCATTTTATCGTAATCCGCTTTCGTCTTCTTCTTCGTTTTCTTCTTCTTCCCTTTTTCCGCGTTCTTTTGAGTTTCCGTGTTTACTTTCTTTTCTTCTTTCTTCCTCATTTCCAAACGGGCTTCGATATCGTCGATTTCAATTTCTTTCGGTTTCGCCGGTTTCGATCTGCGCATGATGTCGTTGTTGTTCATGACTACTAAACTCGTATATCGCCCGCCGCCTTCGATTCGTGCGATTGGCTCTCTGACGTTTCTCTCGTCCCAAACTTTAATAATTCCATCCGAAGATGCCGTAGCGAAAGAGTGTCCTCCGCGTTCTGGAATCTCCGCCATGCACCGAACGCGATTTTCGTGCGCGTTTACAATCGTCGCACTCGCTGTACCACCACCGACTCTCGCGTCGAAAATGCACACGTCGCCACCTTCGTATCCAATTCGGTAGATGTTTTCCGCCGAATCCTCTTTGCTTGTCGCGCACAAACACTTGCGATACCCAATCCTTCCTTCCCTTTGATCTTCCCTCGTAAACGAGCTCACCTCGCCGCCGCTTTCGCAATCGATAACGTCCAACCACTTATTCGTCAAAAGCCCGTACCTCTTCCCTCCTCCTCCCGATGTATCTTCTTCTTTGCTGCTAAAAAACACGTCAATTCCGCTTTCTTCCCCACCTCTCGTCTTCCCTTTATACGCAACCCGTCCTTTCTTCAAATCCCAAAGCGCCACGGACCGGTCTTCCTTTCCGCACGACACCGCCACTACCCCGGACGCGTGTACGCTCAACCCAGAAACGCCGTTTCTGTGCGCCAACATTTTCTTCAGTATTTCAAAATCGTACGTTTGCCAGACTAAAATCGTCCCATCGTCGCTCCCGGAAAGCATTCGAGTCGGCGACGGCACTTTTTCCTCCTCGTTGTTGTTGTTGTTGTTGTTGTTGTTGTTGTTCTTCGTAGTACACTTTTTACCATCATCATCATCATCTTCACGCTTTCCATAAATACTGGGCTTGGCAAACGCGATGCACGTCACCGTCCCACTGTGTCCCGTCAACGACCCCACGTCCGAAATCTCCCCTCTCGTATTCACGTGAAACGCTCGTATTCTGTCGTCGTGTCCTCCGCTGCAGAAAAACGGACCGGCGGCGGCGATTGATTTTATCGATTGCGAATGCGCGTCTATCGTGCACAGAAACTTTGTGTCGTTCCTTTTCTTCTCAAACTCCTCCTCGCCAGCAGCAGTAAAAGAGGCAGAGAAGTTTGGACCGTACGAGTGTCCGAACAGAAATCGCTCGTACGAGCCGGCGAAGATCGAGTGCGCGTTTGCCTCGAAGAAGTTCTTCGCCATTTTTTAAATGAGAAAAAGGAAAAAGGAAAGAGAAAAGAAGAGCCACATGTGACTCATTAGGGTTGGACACCCTAAGCAATTGACACGTCATTTTTGAAAGATATTTTCATTTCCTCAGTAAAAAGAAGAGAAACACAAATACACTTTGCGCGCGTATTGATTACCACAGAAACAAAAAAATGTTGTCCTCATCCTCCTCTCTTCTTTCAACCTCCTCTGGGAAGTTGGTCGCCGCGTGCCGATCTTCGTCTTTACTAAAAAATAAGAGTCGTCGTTCCAAAAGCGCGTTGGTGTCTTTTCGAGGAAAATCATCATCGTCCAGGGCGAATTCTTCGTCCTCCTCGAAAGTGACGATGATGATCTTCAACGAAACGTCATCGTCGTCGTCAAAGGCAGAAGGAAAGAAATGCGAGCAGCAACGAAAACAAGAAACAGAAGAACAGAAATGGGAGAAGAAAGCGGCGTCTTTCGCGTTGGCGACGCTCGTGGCGACGTCGTTAGCGGTCGCGGATTGCTCGGTGTTGAATCAGCCTGCGGAGGCTTCCACTTTTGCGAATGAAATCACGCAAGTGGCTGGGAGAGGCGGCGGAGGTATGAGAGGAGGAGGCGGAAGATCGTACAGGTCTGCGCCGAGAGGTGGTGGGCAATACAGACGAGGACCGCCGCCGCGCGCGGGTTACGGACCGACGGTGATGCCAATGCCAGTGCCGATGTTTTCTCCGTTTGGGTTCGGTATGCCGTTTGGTTTCGGGTACGGCATGCCGTTTGGCTTCTTTGGTGGGGGCGGTTTCATCTTTCAGCTGTTCATGTTGGCGTTTGTCGTGAACGTGGTGAGTGGGTTCTTCAACGCCGCGGATCAATCTAGATACGATGAATACGAAAGAGACGAGTGGGAAAGAGACCAGAACAAATCCATCGACGAGGATGACTTTTCGGACGACTGGAGAAAGAGACGCTAAATATTATTGAATTCCACTTTTAATATACCTACTAAAATTGTATCGCACAACAGCATTTTTACGCGTTTGAATTCGAACGTAAATAATTACTTTTTCTTCAATCAGAAGAAGCACATCCACCAGATATACATAGAAGCTAAATTGACGAGACTCGTAGCTTCCTCGATCAAACGCCGGACTTGACCGCTCGTGCTCAAAGGTAAACTCGGCGCCGCGCCGACACCAACGACGACGCCTTCTAATCTCGCCCCGATATTTTCCAGAGCCTCTTTCGCTTTTCGTTGCGAAACCACATTCGTATTACTTTGGTTACTGCTACTCTTCCCGCGAGTCCACTCAACGAGTGGATCATGTACGAACGTTTCTAACACAGACATCAACGCCTCGCGATGATTTCGTAACACGTCTAAAGTAATTTCACAGACGCGTTCAAAGGCGCCTTCGTAGCCTCCAACGCCTAAACCATCAATCATGTTTTGCGTCAATCGAAAAGGAACAACTTCCGGCGTTTCCAACTCTAAACCTTTGTCGAACAAACACGAAAAGTCCACGTGGACACAATCACCAGTTGTCGCATCCAACAAGACGTTTTCCGCGTGCCGATCTCCCAAACCGACGATGTGGCCGACCATCGACCAGACCGCAGATGTGTGCGCAAATGCCTTGCGAGCGGCGAACCACTTCGATGGATCTTTCCAAGTGTCAAGGAACCATTTGTGGAAAACGGGTGGGAATTTTTGTAACACCTCCTTCCCGTACCCGAGTGGCGATCGTCCTTTCCACCTTTCGTAGATTTCTTTGATGTCGTTGTGCGTGTGACGTCCGAATATACCTTCGCGAACGTATAAGTTTTGCATCACGTGACGCAAACCGGTCGTGTTCGGGACCCATTCGATGATACCACAGTCCTCAGACAATGGAATAACGGAGAAAGTGCGCAAATATAATCGTCTCTTGCGACTTTGTTCGTCGCGAGATAACAAACGGTTCAGAACCGCACAAAATTCCATCATTCTTAAATCTTTTCGCAAATCGTCCTTTGGTTTACACAAAAAGGAGTATTCCAAACCATCGTCACCGATGACGGTTAGTTTTTTCGGCTTTTGCAAAGATTGCAACAGTTGCACGTCGTCGACGAAACCGTAAAAACTTGGCGTTGCGGCAGGAAACGGTGTATGGTCCGTAGGATTTGAATCTTTCGGCGGGAGCGCCGCCGTCAAGGATAATTGAATTGGAATCATAATTTGCGACGGTAACATTGCACATAAACCCGGGAATTCTTTCTCAAGCGAAAAACTCTTCGCTTGACGTTGTCTAGGCTCTGTCGGTGCTTTCGGTTGAAACGCGCACAGCTTGACGAGGTGGTCGCCCATAGCTTGAAAAGCGGCGATTTGCTCGCGATGGCTGCTCTCTTCGCGAATCGCTTTTTGTAATACTTGTAAAGCAGATCGTTTCCGATAATCATCACGCGAACGCAACATTGGTGCGAGTTGCCACAACGTTTGATCCGAGTACGCGCGGAACAGTCGCGAAACTAACGTCTGGACGACGTGTAACACGTCTTCATTTTTGTGGGTCAAGCGAGAGGTGAGCTGCGGTAAAGCGACGAGCCATTTATACAAAGGAAACGCGTTGCTGTAAGTCTTGACGATGAGCGTAATGTCTTCACAACACTTCTTGGCGCGCTGAAGTTCCTTCTGCATCTGATGCTGCGTCGTTGCAGACGTTGTCGAAGTATAAGTTGCGTGCATTCTCTCGTAGTTGTCTCCGGCATCGAACCATAACGTCAACATTCTCGGTATGGAGGCATACACGTGGCGATGTCCATTTTTTGCGGATGCTCCGTAAGCTTTCGCAGCTTCCGTGATCAAATCGTAACTGGAGGTCACTTCTCTACTATTCGCGAGAGCGTTTGAACCTGCGCGACCGCCACCCTGATTATTCGCTCGTCGACTTCGCGAGGACGTGTTCAAATTCTGGGCGGCCGAAACGCTGCCAATCCCACTCATCGCCAATACCGCTTCTCTCCTTTGTGCATCTTTGAGTAGCTCGTCCAAATACCTCGCGAGGTGAAAGTGAGCCTTTTCTCTCGATCCGTAGTGCGTCTTTGCGCGCTTGTACAGTTCGAGAATTTCATTTTTTTGCTTTTGACCGGTGACCGCAGCCCAACGAGCGAGCTTAAGCGTCGCTTTTGCCAAGATCTTGGCGTCTTCATCACCTTCGGCCAGTATGTCCTCAGTTATGGTCGTCGTACTACCTCCCGAACGAGAGCTGTTGTTGTTTTCATCGGTGAAACCGAGAACTTCTTGAATTTCGCTGACTGCTTTGTGTTGCTTGCCTTCCGCCCAGAGTAACTTTGCTTGCTCCAAGGCTAATCGAACGTTGTTTCCAATCGTCGTTCGTTCACTCGCACCACTTTCAACTTGTTGCATAGAATTTCTAGCCTCTAAGAGTGCAAGCTGCGCGGCGCCATGGTGACCAGCTGTTCGACATGCTCGCGCTTGCGCCAACCACGCGTTCGCTTGCGCAGGTGCAGCGTGAAGTAAACCGTAGATGCACCGTCGCAAAGCTAAGATCGGCTCTCGCGTCTGAATCGTAGCAGGTACTCTCTCTAAGCGCGCATCCCACGCGTTGAGTACAGTTTGAGTGACCACAGGAATACCCGATTTGGACTCTCGAGATATTCGAAATCGATTCGCGGTTGTTCTTGTATCGGCTAATCGACTTCTCGATGCGTTATTAGTGTTACCCTTACTAGAAGCGGGGATTTCGTTGTGTCGAGCAAGTTCAACTTGCATTCTACCCGTCTCTTCGCGGAAAGACTTGACAGCTTCAAAGCCAGCTGCGCACTCCTGCAACAAATGAAGCCGCACCAAACTCGGGTGCGCTCTTTGCCAACTCCCTTCCATCGCTGCTGCAGCTAATGGTGCCAAGACGGCATCGCGCGCAGATTTCATCGCACGGCGAAAACCTACTTCATCGCAATTGTTTACTCCATTTCGGTTATTATTTCGCGTCAAGGCGAGCATTATGCGTCCAATAGCGGCATCACCATCCGCAGGAGCTTTTGGATTAAACGCAGACGAGGACAGATTCGTCAATAATCCAGACACGTCGTCGTCATCGTTAAATACATTCACCGCTTGATGACGATGTAATCGCGAAGAGAGAATTCCTCCACCCGCAGTGCTCCGAATTCGTTTGCGAGAAGATCCGATGACGTGTTCTAACGACGCCGTCGTTGTGACAGTACCATCATATGAGTGCATTCCACCACCTCTTCTCGCGTTCTCGTTATCTAACTTTGTTAATAAACTCTCCAAATCATCCCATCGGCCCAATCGCCACGCGGCGTTTGCTCCAGATTCTGCCAGCGCTGCTGTTTCTTTGCGATTTCTTGAGAAGCGACGCGCCGCAAGCAGAGTTTCCGAATCTCTTTGCACCGTTCGTAAATGCCCAAGACCTTTTAAACAACGAAGCCTTCCCCATTCTGCAGGCGATAAAGTATCACTTGAAGATGATGATTTTGGCGTCTTCTTTGAAAGCTCAGATTCGTAGTGAATCAGTGCCTCCTCCCATTCCCCAGCTTCCTCGTGTCGTAAAAGCTCATCTTCCACTTTTGGTTGCGCGCGAAATCTGGGCAACGCCAACAACTGGTCCGGTTCAGCCAGGCCCTGATATACCGAGGCTAAGAATGAGACGTCGCCGTCTGCCATGTCGAGCTTTGTCTTCGCAAAATTCGCCGATGCAGGATTGGATACCGCACCCTGAGCACGACAATGGTCTTCAAAGTACCTGAGAGCACGAACTGAAGCGCCACAGTTCTGCGCCGCTTTTGCAAGTAGCGTTTTAGGAATATTCTCCAGGAACTCCTGAACAAAGTGCGCATTTTTGTGCATGGCATTTGCGCCATATGAATGACGTCTCGTACTAGAGATACGTACATTCGCAACCCACGTTTCGAGCTGGTCAAGCAAGTGGAATATTGCTTGTGCCGCCAATTCCGCGATACCACCAGAGCCTCCTGATGCAGACGACTTACTGTTGAGCGCGTTGTCTCTTCCCCTTTGCGAGCGCAACGCCGAAAATGCAACAACATCATTTGGGGATATTTCACCTCTGCTCGTATTTACCACGTGCTGCTCATTCTCCGAAACTACTATACCAGCGGCGTCTCTCAACACGGCTAAAATTTCGAGCTCGATGGAAAGTCTTCGCATTCGCGCGGTTTCATCTCCATCATCATTATCGATGACAATGGGGGTATCTTCGTTCGTATTGGCGTACTCTTCTTTGGTTTGCCCAGTCAGAGCATCTAAAACCATGTGCGGAAGCAAATACAGCGTCAGGCGTGTATCGTGTCGAAACACTCCCAAACAATTCTCGAATAAATCCGCACACGGACCGCGAGCTTCTATGGCTAATACGCGGCACCACTGCTGAATCCATTTCGAGAATGAGTTGACTGAAGAAGACGTTCCATATATCGGACGCGTCGAAGGGAGTTGCTTGTTACTACTTGAGGTGTAAATCGTCGTAAGATATGGAGCCAACGTGGTTCTCGCTTCCTCGGGTAACTCCGACCAGAATTTAGCCCCGTCCTTTGTTGATCCTTCCGGTAATATAGTGGTATCCATAGCGTAGTTATTACGCTGATTGTACAAAAATGTTGCGGCTTCTTCAATTTCAGCCGGTCTACACTCGCTCGTTATGAGGACTTTTTGTGCGCAGAATGCCGTGGCGTCGAGCATGATAGCATCGGTAGCACCGCGAACCATACGAGCTAAATGGTCTACGAGCAGAGTTTGAGAAACTTCTGTAGGTCTGGTATCCAAATGCAAGTCAACAGATTCGGTGGTAATTCCTAAACGACCGGGATCGATAGCACCGAGCTCGCCCAGGCATTTTGCCGCCATTCTTTGCGAGCGTACTCTGGCTTGCTCGTTTTTTGCACTGCCTGTAGATGAATAATCGTGCGAAAAAGACTTCAACAGCGCAAATCCGAGATTACCTACGACCGAATCGGCGGTTGCACCTTCGCTCGAGCCTTTCACGAGAGCATTCAATTCATCTGTGTTCTCGTGGTTGCTTAATGCGCGATATATTTCCACCAGCGCAGTCTCTCGGACCGCCGCACTTTCTGTTTGGGACAAAGAGTTCGTCAACGCTTGTAGTCGAATTCCTAAACTATCTTCGAGTAAATTAGATCTTCTGGCGTCGTCAAGTTTCGTGTTCGAGTCTCGCAGTCTTTCCAGTCTGGGCAAAAGAGGCAGCGAAGCCAAAATCGGCTTTGGTAAAATAGCCTTCAATACGAGCTCATCAAGAACAGCTGCCGCTAGATTAGCGTCTGTCGTCGCAGAGTTCGCAGTGCTCGATATTTTTTTCGATGCATCTCCGTTTCCTTCATCGAATTCAGTGCTGTTTTGATTTTCCTGATCGCTATTCTGTAAATACGGTAACATCGTGACCACAATTTGACCGGCGATTCTCGATAAGTACTCGTTGCTGTGCTTCGCAATCACTTGCACAAATATCAACCACGCTCTGAGAGCATCTTTGCGCAAACTTTTGCGCTCAAGCGCGGCTGAAAAGTGCGCCATGACTTTTGGTGCAAATTGAGGCAAATGATCTTGGATTAAAATGACCATGATCGCGAGCGATTTCAGAAATCTGCGATGGATCACTTCGTTTCTCTTCTCATCTGGTTCGTACATGAGCATTTCCACAGCGGTGAAGTGAGCTCGCAAGAAATCTGGTAAGGTGGTGAATTGCTCATCACCTAGTGCCAAACGGCCAATATCGTGGAGCATAGTTTTCAACTCTTTCGCGCAAACCACCGGTTCTGGTACTTTCTCATTAGCGCCCGCGGATTTGATCAAACACCTAATGAGATACAACGCATTATCCGCAATCAGAGTTTCTATTTCTAAACCTGTCTGCTCTTCGAGAAACTCGATTGCATTCTTCTTTAGTGCTTCATTATCTCGAGCTGAAAGAAAATCAGCAATGACGACGTATGCGAATTCAGTCACTATAGACTTGACAGATTTCTCTCCTCGAAGCTCTTTCGCGTACGCCCCCAACGTCTTGATATCCCTTTTACGTACTAGTGTCGGGAACGCCGCAGGTAAAAGAGCATCGAGTAACTCTCGTTCTGAGCACTCTACGACTGCCTCACAAAGAGTACGCAACATTTCTTTATTATTAGGGATAATACATCCGATACCTTCTGCAATTTGAGCGTCTCCTAACAAAAGCTCCTTTGGTCGAATATCACGTTTCTTTGCCAGAGTGTGCAAAAGAAGAGCAGCAGTCGATGCCGTGAGTAAACTTTCCCCAGAGTTTGGAACGATATGTTTTACGCAGAACATAGCTTCAATCGTCAACGCGTCCCGTCTTGCTGGAACGGTCATAGCAGCGGTCGAAAAAACACGCAAAGAAAGCTCTCGTGCAGTGTCCGTCGGCGCTTCGTCCACGACGATTTTCAGATGTCGGAGCAATTTTAAAGACGCCTCAATCTCGATTTTGTGGATTGGATTTTGATTCATGGCTGACGGCGCACCGCCCCAAAGTAAAGCTACATTCAAACTCGATTGCCTGCGCAAATTCAAGCTGTTCAGATTTTCCGCCATCATTTTCATCGCTCGAAAGGAAAACGTCGAAAGATCGATCTCCCCGTTTACGAGAGCATCTTCGAGGAGAATTTCACGCCGAGAAAATATACGCGTTGCATCAAGGACAGCTTTTCTTACGCTTGGGCTCTCGTGATGTGCTAATCGCCACGCGTATCCAATCAATTTATTGGTCCCAAATAGAGCAAAAGTTTCCTTTTCTTTTCGACGTCTTCGATCGAGAAAATCTGGACCGCACGTTAACGAGGTCTCTAAAACTCTTCGTAAGGAGGAAACCGCAACTTTGATTGCATCCGCTTCCCACTTCTTATCGACATTATTGTTCCTCCAAGCAGCCATGCGTTGCTTCTTCGCCTCTTCTGTGCCATCTTCTGCCTCATTAATTTCAGAACAGTCGTCGCAGACGAGAAAATTTGAAAAAATTTCAGAGTATTCTTCGATGCATAATTTTTCGAGCTCATCTCGCAAGAAAGGCATTTTTTGTACTTCGAGTTCACTCATTGCTTTTGCACGCGACGTTCGACCCCTCGATGGCGTCTTGGATTTGGATGGCTGATGGTCAACCATATCGGAAGATGCGATACGGAAGACATTGTTCTGAAAGTAGTGATTTTCTCGCGACTCTGTCGATCCCCTATCTTGCTGCGATACTCTCGCAAACAAGGCGTTCAGAATCTTGCGCCGAGTTTCTGAAGCGCTCACTAGGTTGATATTCACAACCGAATGAATGGACTCGCAAATGCATTCCAAGTCTTCATACTTTTTTTCCGAAGCAAGTCGAACGGCTGAGATAGCTTTAGACGTCAAGGAATTACGCAAACGCTCGAGATCAACTTCGTAGCTTTTATAAGCCGTTCTGGAGTTACTATTGTTGTTTTCGTTACTTTTCTCTATCAAAGTGTCGCTCAGAGATAGGGCAACTGCGAGAGATCCGAGGTCGTAATTAACACCAATCGCCATCGCCGCGATAGCTTTTGCTGCTAGAATTTCATACCGTTCTGCAGCGTCAGATACACCTTTATTCGCTTCTTCGCGAGTCATATCAATCGCTTTCTTCGTCAATTCCCCTAAAGCTTGACTCGAGGGTGAAAATCTCTCTGCAAAAAATTTGGCGAACGGTAAAGCCATGACAACCGTTGACTTCACTCGTTCGTCTTCGTCTACAACGGCGCGCTGCAACACGCGCTTTGCAAGTTCAGCAGAAACTATTGTTCCACTCGACTTTTCAGTCGTCGCGATGAAAGTGATCGCTAGCGCTACGGATGCAATCTTAGACTTTGTCGTACTATCAAGAAGTGCCCTAGCGTGGCGTCGTTCTTTGCTATTGTCCGTGAACTTGCTCGCGTTCAGCAGAACCCAGCTGACGTGCGGATCTTTCACGTACCTTGTGTACGGCCATAACACGACGTCTGGAGTAATATCATGCACATTGAGCAGCGAGAAATCGTCATCATTTATCAGCGATCCTCGGGTGGTGCTCACATCCATGTTTTGATTGGACTTATCTTCGTCATCGTTTCGTCGCTTCTTTGTCGTCGCAGCGAGAAGTAAAGCTGTTGCAGCATCGCAAAGCATCGTGAATGCGCAGAATTTTTCTCTCGCGAGAGCTACAGTTTCGATGTCGACGCTATCTCTATTACTCGCAACTGCTGCGCTCGAACTTTTATCTCTTGGATTCTTATTTTTTCCGAACCATTGCAACCACGTCGAGATGAATTTCTCAGAACACGCTCTCGCTTCATCGGCTGAATCAGACATTGCAGCTGATTTAGCAAGGGTTACAATGGCACCAATCCTTTCGAGCGTTTTTATATCGTTCGCACCGCTATTGAAACTTGTCGTTTCTGCCTGGACGCGTGCGTCTGGAATCCACACTCCGGGAGAATCTGGATCTGTGTTCTTTCGGGGTAAGCCGAGCTGTTCTAGCATTGATATCACGCATGACTCAGTCCATTTCGCAGCTGCTATTTGACGCTGCTTTTCTTCGTCTATAACATCCAAATTTGCGATATTCCCTGCTGCTTCTTCTCTAAAAAATGCTTGGTCTTCAAAATCGGTATCTTCGTCGCTAAATTCCTTCCCACTTTGTTTTCTGCCGACATTGTTGTTTCTTCCTATTTTTCCTGATTGATGTGGCGCTCGCATGGCAATTGCAAGTATTCCAGAGAAAGGCATCGAACCATCTCTAGTGACCGCGCAATGCATAATGGACGCACACGCTCTCGAGCATAACACACCGATTGTATCCGACGCTGAAGACGAGACTTGTTGTTGTTGATGATTCCTTCGTTTTTTGTTTTCGCTTCTCCTTCGTCTGAGCGAGCTCACTCGTTTTTCTTCTTTATCAGCGCAAGTGGCGACGAGTAAAAGAGCCTCGAGTAAAATTTCTCTCACCTCTCGAGATTGGCAGACGGTGATGCACTTTGTGAGCGCTTCCACGAGCCTCGCGACGTTGTCGACGATTGTGTGCGAGGACGGTTTCTGATCTACTACGCTACTAGTATTACTACTCTGCTGCTGCTGCAAAGTTTGAAGACACATTCGCACAACGTCGAGATTACTAGTATGCTCATCATTGGGATCAAAATAGTGTAAAACATTCAGCGTAACTGCAATTGCAAAATCTTCGCGACCGATATTTTCGTAAAATTCTACGGAAATCGACTTTGCGCACTTCAACGCGTTCGAACGAACTTCATATGAACCGGCATATGCGCTCAAATCTACAATCGCATCGATAGTTTGTGGCGTGATCATCGTGCTCGCAATTTGCGGCGATACCTTGAATGTATAGGAAACGACTTGCAAAGCTGCGTTGACAAAGAGATGCATCGCAGAGACGCCTTTCGAAAGGTCCAAAGATATACACGCCGAGCGTTTCAAACCAGAGAGAAACTCTTCATTGCGCAGCGCTTCCGCACTCTTCTTCTTCTTAACGGTGACATCACTGCTATTTTCCTTTCCTTCAAAATCAGCATCTATAATCTTCATCTCAAAATGTTCCACTATAGCCGCAAAAGACGAAGCGACGTACTCCGCCACGTTCGTATTGTTGTTGTTATTATAATATGAAGAACTCGCCTCCGTCGCCGTCAATCTTTCTCGCTGTAAAATTAACCCCTCTCTCGCATCTTCTACCGCCCTCGACGCCCCTAAGCATAAAGCAATCCACCCTTCCCTATCGTCCACGGCAATGAATTGCATCAATTTGGACGCCAACTCCAACGCTACTCTTTTCGTTTCCAAAGAAGACGATACTGCGCACGTCAGAGGAAACACGCGCAAAAACACCGTCGCCGCCGCCGACGACGAAAACGTGTCTCCGCGTTTGAACAAGTTTGGCCGTTTTTGTATCGCATCTCGCAACACTCGGAGTACTTCCACTGTTAACGACTCGTCGTGAACGCGAGAAGATGAAGAGGTCATCGCTGACGCGGAGGACGTTTCGGGGCCTAAAGAGAAAGAGAGAGGTTTTCGATGCGGCGAAAGTGAGTATTTTTGAAAACAAGAGAGAAAGAGAGAGAGAGAGAAACAATGCATCGAAGAACATAAAAAGAAAGACGACGACGACGTACCACCAAAAACACCTCCGCGAAAGTGCGTCTCCACGAGCTTTTCGAGCGCGCTCTTTGTTCTTCTCTCGCTGTTGTTCTCATCGCTCGCGTTAGCTCCTCCTTTTTGTTGTTGTTGTTGTTGTTGTTCTCGGTGCAACACCAACAACTCCTCGCGAATGGTACGAACGAGATTTCGCACCGACGACGAACCATCATCTTCCTCCCCGCGATGCTGATGATGAAGACGATGATCACCCCCGCTGCCTCCTCCTCCATCGCCCCCGCGTTTCGATGGTTTTTGGTGTTCTCCTGGTGGTCCCATCTCTCCCTCTTACGTATCTATTTAATATGAATTGCGCGCGTTGTGTTGCGTGCAAGAGAGAGAGAGCGAAGAAGAGTTTGAAATTTTGTGGCGAAAAAATCCGAAAGTGAACACGCTCTTTCCTCTGACGGACGACAAAAGCTCTCTTCTTCGGCTGCTGTGCGTTTGATTTTACTCGGATTTTGGACGACTTTGATTTGGCCCACGCCAGCAGAGCAGCCTATCTATCATGTGGCATATCATTTCGCGGTGCAGCAGAGGGCTCTCTCTCTTTCTGTTTTTTCCCTACTCTCTCTATAGATATATCTCACGGCACGCGCAGTAGTAGTATTCATCATCATCACTGAAAGAGGGAGACGAAGAAAAGAGATGTCTCATCACTCTCTCCGCGAGCTCGCGTCTTCGGCCTGCGTCGGGTCCTCCTCGTTCCCGGCGTCGACGTCGTATTCTTCTTCTTCTTCTTTTGATTTATTTATCCCATCGGCGAAGGAAAATTCCGCGACGACGACGACGACGGGTGCGGCGGCGGTAGCAGCGGCTGGGAAAACAATAGGCGTCAGTCCGGCCATAAAAGCTGTTTCCGGGTCGTTCGGGGGTATCATCGAGGTAGGTTTAGTTGTCCTCTCGTCGTGGTCTTCGAGAGAAGAGTTGCTTTTTGTAAACGACGATACGATTTCAAAAATGGAAAAGAAGAGGCGACGCGTGAACTCCTTTTGCTCTCTGTCTATGTATCTCGCCTTAGGCGTATCTTTATTCACGACTCACCTGCGTTTCTTTCTTTCCTTCATTAATAATGTGTGTGTTATCTTAAAACAGGCGTGCTGTCTTCAACCCGTGGACGTGGTAAAAACGCGTTTACAACTCGATAAGACTGGACAATACAAAGGCATCGCGGACTGTTTCAAGCAAATACAAGCGAACGAAGGCACGAAGGCGCTGTGGAAAGGATTAACCCCATTTGCGACGCACTTATGCTTTAAGTATATGCTGCGAATGGGCACGAACGCGACGTTTCAAGCCGGTTTGAGAGACGAAAATGGGTACTTGAGCACGCAACGCAGGATGTTGGCCGGTTTCGGCGCCGGCGTGTGCGAAGCGGTGATGATCGTGACTCCGTTTGAAGTGGTTAAAATTCGATTGCAGCAACAAAAAGGATTAGATGCATCAAAGTTAAAGTATAAAGGCACGTTTCATTGCGCGAAAACGATTATTGCGGAGGAAGGTGTGAAAGGTTTGTGGTCAGGCGTCGGTCCGACCATCGCGAGAAACGGGACCAATCAGATGTGTTTGTTCACGGCGAAAGCGCAGGTGGATAAAACTTTGTGGGGAAAGCACGATGGGGACGGGATGGTATTGCATCCCGCGCAATCCCTAGTTAGCGGTGGATTAGCCGCAACCTTTGGCCCCATAGCCACTGGGCCGTTTGACGTCATGAAGACGCGTTTGATGGCGCAAGCGAAAGCGCCGCCCGGCACCGAGGCCAAGTATAAAGGTTTCTTACACGCCGGGGTGGTTATTTTCAGAGAAGAGGGTATCTTTGCCATGTGGAAGGGTTTGTTGCCGAGGTTAATGCGCATTCCACCTGGTCAGGCGATCACGTGGATGGTAGCCGACCAAGTCGTCGGATTCGTCGAGAGAAGACAAGAGGAGCAATAACGCCTACTACGCACGAATACTAATATATAGGGAGGATCCATAATAACGACCATTCCCACGCGCTCGTGCAAAAGTAACTAGCGGTTTTTAATTTATGATTTGTTTTTTAGAGTACACACAGTTTGCCCGTTGAAATACCACCTACATTCGTCGCGCGTGTCGCGCGTATTCTCCGCCTTCTGCTTCGCGCGGGAAGAGTCCCTCTGAGAAAAGATTTCTCTCTTTCTCTCCCTCGTATCGTCGTCATATTTTTGCGCACAAAAAGACCACTCTCTTTCGAAGGACGACATGCTCAAAAGCACATCAGGTTACTCCACTCTTGGTGGTCGCGTCGTCATTCATTTCAACGGAAGAAACGCCCCAATGACGACTACTACGTTCTTGCGACGACGACGTCTCCCGAGCGCCGCGCTCGGGAGACGTCTTCTTTCATCCGCAATTGGAGATGATAATTCTTCTTTCGCTTCCCCGTTTCTCCTCCTCCTCGCGAGGAAGAGGACGACGACGACGACGATTACGACGACTCCTGTTTTTGCATCGTTCGCGCGATCGAGCGCGAGGACGAAGGCGATGATGACCCGAGGGTATTCTCGAGCAGTCGAAGCAGTCTGCTTTTCGCGGGGAGAGATGGTGCAAAAGCGCAACTTCGCTCTGCAAAGAGGGACGACGAGCGCGACGACGACGACGCGCTTGGCGGCGTTGAGCACTTCCACGCCTCCTGCCACGACCTCCACTGCCGAAGAAGTTGGCAAAATGGAAGCGTCGTCATCGGCGGCCGCGACGAAAACCAAACTGTATTCGATCGAAGGTATGCGGTGCGGCGGATGTTCGGCGAACGTTGCGAAGACGTTGAACTCGCAAGATTTCGTCAAGAGCTGCGCGGTGAATCTAGTCACGAATACAGCAGCGATTACGTATGCAGAAGATGGAACAGAAGAAAAAGAAGTAGCAGCAGAAAGAGAAAAGTTAGCGATTGATTTGATTGCAAAGAAAGGGTTTACGATGCGCGTTCGCGAGAAAGGCAAGGCCGGAGTGCAGATGGCGCTCGAGAGTCAACAAAAGCGACTCGAGGAAAAGGAACGGACGACGAAAGACTTATACTTGGCGTGGGGGTTAACGATTGCGTGTTTAGGAACGCACGTTTCGCACCATCTCCACCAGTTGGGATTGCACGAATACGCGCACGGAGATGCGGTGACGAGTTTGGCGAACCCGTGGATTGGAGCGGCGATTGCGAGCGCTGCTTTGCTCGGTCCGGGGAGGCAGATATTGTCGGACGGATTTGTCGCGTTTAAGAATGGAAGTCCGACGATGAATTCATTAGTCGGTGTGGGCGCTTTAGCCGCGTTTACGTTGAGCGGAGCAAACGCTTTGCATCCGGTGCTGAACGAATACGGCATGCGAACGAATGATTTTTTTGAAGAGCCGGTTTTGTTGTTGGCGTTTATTTTATTAGGAAGGGCGCTCGAATCAAGCGCGAGAGCGAGAGCCGGGAGCGATTTAGCGAGCTTATCGAACTTGCTCCCGGCCGAGGCGAGAATGGAAATCACGCAAAACGATTCCAAGAAGTTGGATTTAAACGCAGTATTAAGTGATGAAAAAGATGAGGGCAAAGTAAACGATATCGAAACCGATGATGTTATGTATGCTTTCGTCGATCGAGAATCAATCACACCCGGCGATGTCGTCCGAGTGTTCCCAGGCGAAACTATTCCATGCGACGGCGTGGTCGTTTCTGGTGCCGCATCGGTCGACGAAGCTTCTTTGACGGGAGAACCGATTTTCGTCCCCAAATTTAGGAAATCGAAAGTGAGCGCTGGATGCGTCGTTCACGAAGGCCCACTTTCGATCATGTCCTTGAAAAACGGCGATGAATCTATCGTTGCTGGAATTCAAAAGACTGTCGAAGATGCGCAAAGCAGGCCAGCGCCAACGCAACGCATCGCCGACGCCATCGCCGGACCGTTTGTGTATTCCGTCATGGGGATTTCGTTGGCGACTTTTTTCTTTTGGGCTGGATTTGGCGAGACGTTTTTCCCCGGAGCGTTGATGGAGGCGGTCGGTTCGAACGCCGCGGGTATTCCCTGGTGGCTCGCGCCGACAAAATTGGCAACGAACGTTTTAGTCGTCGCGTGCCCGTGCGCCTTAGGCTTAGCAACACCGACGGCGGTGTTAGTGGCAACGAGTTTAGCAGCCAGGAGAGGTATTTTATTGCGAGGGGGCGACGTCTTGGAGCAAATGGCAAAAGTGGATTGCGTCGTGTTCGATAAGACTGGGACGCTGACCGTTGGGAAACCAAAAGTAACTGAAATGAAAGTATTTACTAATGAAGAGGATGGAAGTAACGAGGAAGAGAGAAGATTAAACGCTTTGCGCATCGCAATGGCGGTTGAGTCCGAAAGTTCTCATCCGCTCGCGAAGGCCATCGCTGCGTTTTGCGGCGATGAAATCGGCAAACTCGACGCATCTTCCTCTTCTTCGTTTAAGAAGCGTTCGGAGGAGAAAACATCCCCTGGCTTTGGCGTTTCTGCTCTGCTTGACGACGAGAGATGTTTCGTAGGCACGCCGAGCTGGGTTCGATCCGAATTAAACCTTGTGTCAAAAGAAACAGAAGAAGAAACGGAAAGTAGCAGTGGCGCTTCGTTTGCCGCCGTGGGTACTACATCAAAAGGTATACTCGCGCTCTTCCAATTGAAAGACGAAATGCGACCGGATGCCATCGAAACGATTCAAAGATTCAAAAATGAGTTGAACTGCGAAGTGCACGTTTTATCGGGCGATCGCCAAGCAGCCGTCGATGCGGCGGTTCGAGAACTGAGCGCTACTCCCCTCTTCGCGTCCGCTCGCGGCAATCTCTCGCCGAGCGATAAAGCAGCCATCATCGAGAAATTAAAAAGCTCCGGGAAAACGGTGGCCATGATTGGCGACGGCATCAACGACGCCCCAGGATTAGTCACCGCGGACGTCGGTATTGCTGCCTCCGGCGGTCTCGAAGCCGCCGCGGCTGCCTCCGGCGTCGTTTTAGTTTCAGAGAAGAACGAAATCGCCGCCTCGGCGGACGCCGTGGAACTCGGTCGCGCCGCTTTAGCAAAAATACGGCAAAATTTAGGATGGGCGTTAGCGTATAACGCCGTCGGTATTCCTCTCGCCGCCGGCGCTTTTCTTCCGGAATACGGCATCAGTCTCAACCCGAGTTTTTCAGGCGCGATGATGGCGTTCTCCTCGGTCGCCGTGGTTACCAATTCCGTCCTTCTCAAAGGTCCCACGGGAAGACTCGGCGACGTCCACTTGGGGTGGGGACTTCAAAAAAAAGAAGAAGAGCCTCCTAAACGTTCGTCGTTGTAGTAGTAGTACGTTGTAACAGTACGATATCATAGCGAGAAAAAAATGGAGGGGGACGAACTCTTCATCGAAGAAAAAAAAAAATTCATCATCTTCAGTAAAAGAATGAAAGCGATACTACCGGCAACAACGGCAGATACAGCTCCGGATGATACGAAGACGTCGTGGGAAAACTGGATGCGATGGAGTCATCATCACAACCACAACATATCGTCGTCTGAATCGTCTTCAAAATCGTACGAAGCGCTCTCAGAAGATTTGATGATACGAAAGAACGATACGAGCGTGGCACAGTCGTTGAAACAAATAGAATTAGACGTCACCCGAACCTTTCCGAACGACAAGGATTTCGTTCACAACGGACGAATGATTCCTCCTCTGAGACGCATTTTACAAGCTCTGAGCGCATCTGATGCCGTGAAAGGGTACACGCAAGGCATGAACTTTCTGGTTGGGTTTCTTTTGAAACAACAGACGATGATGATGCAGATGCCCACATCGTCAGCGAGCGAAGCGGAGTGTTATTCTTTGAGCAAAACGTTCATCGAACACGTTTTGACCGGGTATTATTTCATCAGCGAGAAGAAGAAAAGCGAGGAAAACGCTGATTGGTTCGCGTTAAAGAGAGATTTGAAAGTTTTGGACGAGAAAACGAAACGTCTCTTCCCTCGATTACACGAAACGTTGTCCGCGAACGGCTTCTCGGTGACGTTTTTTTGCCCGCGGTGGTTTCTGTGCGCGTTTATCGGGGTGTTGCCGGATGAGGTGGTGAAGAAGGTGTTCGATGCGCTCTTGTTTCACTTGTGGACGCAGAAACAGCAACAACAACAACAACAGCAGCAACAGCAACAACGGGCGACGACGAGTTCTTCGTCTCCTTTAGCTTCGGGATGCTGCTCGGAGATGCTCGTGGCGTTTAGCTTGACGACGTTGAGCTTTGTTCAAGATGAACTCGATGCGAGAAGGACGAGCGACGTCGACTGTGAAGCGATAGTATTAGCGATTAGAGATGCGACAAAAAGCATCGACGGTGAGGTGTTTATGAAACGCTTCGCGGAAATATCCTTTTCTTCGCGGTCGTCGTCGTTAGAGAATACGAAAGAGGAAGGAAGAAAGATAACAAAAACGAGGAAACGCGCGCGTTACGAAGAGGACGACGATGACGAAGAAGAACAAAAAGAGGCAAACACCAGAATGAAAACGCCAAAGACGGCGTCACTGGTGGGCAGTAAGAAATATAACCATCTGCAACCAACGCCATTAGCACCACCGATTGGAAGTGCGGTGAAGCGCGTCTTGACTCCAATCGCGAACTATTTCTTTTCCATCAACCCGAACGACGAACCGGCGCAGCCGCAACAGAAATCTCCTGCGATGAAAACAGCAACAACAACTGCAAAGACGCCACAAAGCTCGCGTTTGAAAGCTACGTACGCGATTTCGACAAATAAGAAACGGCGAATGGAAACAGTGAGAACTTTTGAAACGCCAATCGACGATCCGGAAGGATACGAACGAGATTTACTCGAATTACTAAGAGCCGAAGAACATCAAGCGATGACGCCGGTTAGAAAAATTACAATAGCACCTGTAGGCGATGAAAATTGCTGCGATACTATACCAACTATGGCGGTTGGATTCTTTAGCCCGAGAGCGGCTAAAGAATTAGGACCGGAAGCGAGGCGTTTGGAAACTATACGCTCGCCTTTGTCGCCTTTGATGAGCTTTCGCTGATAAAAAAACTTGACGCGATTTGAAAGAAATATCAATCAATCTATATAAAAGTAACCACTGAGATTCACATTTAGTTTCCACCGCCGCCTAATGAAATATGTTGGAGCATGCGAAGTAACTCGTGACTGCTAATCACGTTGCCTCCGCCTCCCAAATTCGTTTCTAAAAATTGCGAACGACTCGGTTTTGGACCGCACAATCCGCCAACTTGCTCCTCGTTCAAACGATCCAAACTCCCGCCGTCTTTATTCGCTTCCAACCATTTCGGATTGTTATTCAAATGTCTTCGCATCTCGCTCCGCTCTTCATCCGTGGCTTCCCCAAACTCTCTCAAAGCGTTCGCCAACACTACCGCGGATCCAACGTTTCCTTTTCTTTTGCTCAAGCGTTCACACAGCAAAGCTTCGTCCATAGTCTCCGCCACCTTTGTCGGCAATGAATTCTTATACACATCCCCCGAGCCTTCATCTCTCGCGCACACGACCAACGGTATCCAAAGCTTTTCGTGAGGACTCGATAACGCGGCTAAAATAGCTCTCGATGCCGCCGCGTGAAACGCGGACGACCACGGGTATTCGAACAACATAATCGCCAACGTTTCTAAAGTCATCGGTTTCTTGTCGTCGTTCGTTTCCTCCAATTTCAAATGCGCCATCTTCTCATCAATTTCCAAACATCCCAACTGTAGCATCATCGCAATAATCTCTGCTGCTCCAACGCGATGACTCCCAATCGCTCGCATCGTCGTCTCTCCCGGAATAATCTCGCGCGTTTTCGAACTCCCCGGTCTATACGCCATCCCCGGATCAATCGTCAACGCTTTTGCAAACACCGACAACTCCTTCGCCGCCAATTGAACGCACTTGGGTAAATCGTGCAAATTCAACCCATCTTTACTCTCGTTCAATTCGTCATCTTCTTCTTCCTCTTCTTCGTTTACGATGCCAAAAATCGATCTCACGCCGCCGTCCGACGACGACGCGCCTCCTTCTCCTTGCTGACTCTCAATCTCCTCTCTGTTCGCCAACTGCTCTAAAGCGTCGTTGCTCAGTTGCCACAACGTCGATCCTAACTTTTCGTACTTTTCCAGCGGATTCTCGTCCGCAACCGCGACTTTGACGTATTGCAAGAGTTCCGAAAAGTCTTCCTCCCGCATGCGTTCCGAGTCGTTTTCACCGTCTGATTCGTTTTCTCCTTCGTCTTCTTCTTCGTCGTCCTTGTTGTATAAGCCACTCCTCGTATTAGTATTAGTATTGTCAAACAACGCGTTGTTTCCACCACCACTCGTACTACTCCTCGCGCTATCATCGTTACCGTTACTATTAGTATTATTATCTTCATCCGGAGGCGTCGTCGCGTCTTCGAACACGTCCTCGTCCTCGTCGTCGCTCTCTTGGTTTTCATCCGAGTTCGAATCGATTTCATTCGTGTTCGTCAAATCGGTTTTGGGATTCGGCGTCGTCGTCGTCGTCGAAACCGTCGTCGTCGCGGCGTTTTTACCATCGCCATCGTCGGTATCTCCTCGTCCCTTTTTCGTTTCGTCGTCCTCTTTCACTCCAGAAGAAGAGGAGGACAGGTGCATCGATTCCAGTTGGTGCTCCATGATGTTTTTCGTAGATGTGTGATGGGTCTTTCAAGTGAAGTCCAAAAAGGAGGCGAAACGCTCAAAAGGAAAAACGAGTGCGCGCGATGCGCGTAAGGGCGGCGTTACAATTTATTTATTTCTTTCTCTCTCTCCCACTTCTATTCAAAGTGTACCATGTACACCAATGCGATTCTCGACAAATTCAGCGTATTGTTCGTCCGTTGGTTCTGGGTACCCTTTTTCGAGCAAGTAGTTTTCGCACTCGGGGTGTTCGTAGTACCGAGCGAAAGCGACGTATCGCCAGACGTTAAGAGGCACTTTCGCCTCTTCGAATAAGTATTTGAGGCAATCGAGTTGGCCATACCCTGCAGCGCTGTACACGCACAAGCCCTTTACCTCCTCAGATATCTTTCTTTCTTCGATGAAATATTTCACGATGTCTGTTTGACCTTTTATTGCCGCTATTAATGCCGCTTCTTTTTCCGTCTCTCGCGAAGGTTTCACTTTGTCGAAAAGAAATCGAACACAGTCGAGGTGTCCTTTACCAGCAGCTAGAAGACACGCCTGTTCTTCATCATACGGGCAACCATTGTCAAAGCAATACTTCAGTATCTCGAGATTACCTTTACTTGCGGCCTTATTAGTCGTCCTTTTATCCCACTCGCAATGTTTCACTTCTCTCGCCCACTTGAGGAACTCGAGTTTGTTCGTTCCAGCAACTTGCTCGGAAAACCAGGCTTGATCCATCACTTTTCCACTTTTATCTTTCTTTCCCCAATTCATGTCATTCCACACCCATTCCAACGTTGAAATGGATGAACATCGCCAAACAGCCCATTGTAATTTCGATACGTCTACCCCGGCGTACTCAAGCACACCCCAACTCTCACTATTCACCTTTGAAAAGAAAAACCGATCCGTCGCATCCAATTTCGGAATCACATGCGAGACAAACACATCCTTATGATGCGTCACCAATCCCGTCCAAATCGCCGTCGGTCCGAGCTTCAACCGCTCCACATCCGCCACAGCTTCCTTCGCGATCATCGCCTCTTCTCTCTCCTTCTCCTTTTCCCTCTTCGCCTCCCCGGATATACTGTTCCCCATCGGTTATTGATTTTAAGTCAAACCCCCGAGAAGCGTTTTTTGTGAAGTGGTGTGGAAATTTCCCCGAAATCCCCTCAGTGTAAGACTCACACATCCTCGCGCGTAAAACGAGAGTCATCGTCACA
>Ga0181607_10001141_pt1 | contig 23926 bp, 19 predicted proteins | sample 041ome_9_FD_132420 | JGI IMG/M metagenome (GOLD analysis project Ga0181607, IMG submission 132420) | Coastal salt marsh microbial communities from the Groves Creek Marsh, Skidaway Island, Georgia - 041413US metaG (megahit assembly) | ecosystem: Environmental > Aquatic > Marine > Intertidal zone...
CCCGCACCACCCCCGAGCTACTAAGTTCCAAGTCGAGGTGCCGGCTGCGTGCCAAACTCGCCAGGGCTCCTTCACACTCCTTCAGCGAGGGGGAGCCCGATGCGGATCCGCCGGCGTGGTTCTGCGAACGAAGCGTGGAAGGCGAGAGTGAGCAACCTCGAGTGAGCGCAGGCAAGGATGCCGGAGCGAACGCCCGGAGGAGACGCATCGGGCTCCCCCGAGCGACCCACCAGGCGGGTGCCGGCTGCGGGGCGGCAGATGTCTCGTCGCTGGACTTTTTCGCCGTGGACTGTTGAGGTGATTCATCGCTCACCGAAGTGGCGAAAAACTCAAACGCTCCTCGAGCACCCGCCGTCCCCTCCGCCTCATCGGTTGATGCTGCGAGGCAATGACGCCTGCCAGACTCGCCAGGGTTCCTTCACACTCCTTCAGCGAGGGGGAGCCCGATGCGGATCCGACGGCGTTGGTCTGCGAACGAAGCCTGGAAGGCGAGAGTGAGCAACCTCGAGTGAGCGCAGGCAGGGAGGCCGGAGCGAACGCCCGGAGGAGACGCATCGGGCTCCCCCGAGCGACCCCTAGCGACGGCTTTCAAGATGCACCAACACCAGCGCCAGGTCTGCCGGGGTAATCCCACTGACGCGGCCTGCCTGTCCGAGCGTACGCGGCTGCACTGTGGCGAGTTTCTCACGTGCTTCTGCACGGAGATGCCGCACGTTTCCGTAGTCGAAGCCGTCGGGGATTGGCCGCTCAGCATGCTGCCGTTGCCTGGCGATCCGCTGCCGTTCGAGTGCCAGATATCCCTCATAGCGAACGTCGGTGATGATCTGTGTGATCACATCATCAGCGACCTCGCCGAGCTCAGCCGCAACGGCCACGCAGTCGCTCCACTGCATCTCCGGACGTCGCAGCCGTTCAAGCAGGGGCACCCCTTCCATACGGTACGCTGCGAGCGTTGCACGAGCAGCTTCGATCGCCGCCTGCTTTGCGTTTAAGGCAGCCACACGATGAGGCTCAGCCAGCCCGACCGCAGCCGCACGCGACGTCAGCCTGCGGTCGGCGTTGTCATGCCGCAAGGCGAGGCGATGCTCAGCACGACTCGTAAACATCCGATAGGGCTCATCAACGCCACGCGTGACGAGGTCGTCAATCAGCACGCCGATGTACGACTCCTCACGCGAGAGCGTGAACGGCTCGCGACCGGCCGCCAACAAGGCAGCATTGGCTCCAGCCACAAGCCCCTGAGCTGCCGCCTCTTCATAGCCGGTGGTGCCGTTGACCTGTCCGGCCATGAACAGCCCACAAACCCGTTTCGTCTCTAGGGAAAGCTGCAGCTGATTGGGCGGACAGTAGTCGTACTCGACCGCATAGCCATACCGCATGATCTCGGCACGCTCGAGGCCCGGGATCAGCCGTACCATGCCCTCCTGCACATCACGGGGCAGACTCGTTGAGATCCCGTTGACATAGATCTCCTGCGTGCGACGCCCCTCAGGCTCAAGAAACAGCTGGTGGCTCTCACGGTCAGCAAACCGCACGATCTTGTCTTCGATACTCGGGCAGTAGCGCGGACCACGCGAGGCAATCTGTCCTGAGTACATCGGTGAACGATGGAGGTTCGCCCGGATCAACGCATGCACCTCTGGCGTGGTGCGTGTGATCCAACAGACGAGCTGTTCGCCACGGATCGCGTCTGTCAGAAAGGAGAACGGCTGCGGTGAGGCATCACCCGGCTGAACCTCGAGGGCGGCAGTGTCGATCGTGGAAGCAGCCAGCCGGCAGGGCGTGCCGGTCTTAAATCGCTCAACGCCAAAGCCGAGCCTGGCCAGGGCACCACTGATGCCCGACGAGGTGCCCTCCCCGGCTCGTCCACCAGCCGTCTTCGCTTCTCCGGTATGCATCACCGCTTGCAGAAAGGTGCCCGTGGTGAGCACAACCGCTGCCGCGCGATACTCTGCCTCCCCTCGCACCCGCACACCGGCCACCCGCCACTGAGGCTGCTGGGCTGAGCCACCCGCCGCCTCTTCCACGATCAGGTTGTCCACCTGCTCCTGCTTGAGCACCACGCCTGGCGTGGCCTCGAGTTCTTCTTTGACCCACGACTGATACTGCCGCTTGTCAGCCTGGGCTCGTGGGCCGTGCATCGCCGGCCCTTTCGAGCGATTGAGCACGCGAAACTGCAGACCTGCTGCATCGATCGCTCGGCCCATCAGCCCACCAAGGGCGTCTACCTCACGGACCAGCTGCGCCTTGCCAACGCCGCCGATCGCGGGATTGCAGCTCATCTGGCCAACCGTATCGAGATTGGCTGTCAGCAGGGCCGTCTTCGCCCCGAGCCTCGCCGCTGCTGCTGCTGCTTCGGCCCCGGCATGACCGCCGCCGACAACCAGGACATCGTAGTGATAGACATTTCGCACGCTGTTTTTCTCCGCGGAGCGAGTGTAGCACCGAGTTGGATTACGCCGAGGTCAGCTCTCCCTGATCGGCCATGGAGACGGCGAGCGTTTTCCGTACACTCAAGCACTTGCCCGCCCCTGTTTCCCCCAATGCCTACGAGGCCATGGACGACCTCACCTCCGTCGACGACTGGCCGTCCGGCCGTGTGCTCGTCGTGATGGCCACCTTCAACGAGTGCGACAATGTCTGCCCGTTGATCGAAGCGATCCTGGCCGCAGACGATCGTGTGCAGGTGCTGGTGGTGGATGACGAATCCCCTGACGGCACCGGGCAGCTTGCACTCGACACCGCAGCTCGCTCTCAGCGGGTCCACGCGCTGATCCGGCGGGGGCGGAAAGGGCTCGGCTCCGCAATCCTGGAGGGCTTTCAGCTGGCCGCCGCACACGGCTTTGAAATCGCGTTCAACATGGACGCCGACTTCAGTCACGACCCTGCCGACCTACCGCGGCTGCTGGCGGCGATGGAGCCAATCGGTGGCCGACCGCTCGACATGGTGATCGGCTCGCGCCGGGTGCCAGGTGGACGGGTGGGCGGCTGGCCACTCTCGCGGCATCTCTCCAGCCGTCTGGTTGGCTGGTTCACACGCCTGATCCTGCGAGTACCGATCCGCGATGGCTCAAGTGGCTACCGCGGCCTGCGGCTCGCCATGCTCGACCGTCTCTCCAAACGACCGATGTGCACGGGCTATGCCTTCCATGAAGACCTCGTCTGGCGGGTTCACCGTGCCGGAGGTCGAATGATGGAGGTGCCGATCTGCTTCACCGACCGAACGCGTGGTCGCAGCAAAGCCAACCTGCCCGCCGTGCTCGAGGGCATCCGCGACCTCTTCCGTCTCGGCTGGTGGAACCTCCGCAGCGAGTAGAGGCGAAGCCGCTCGACGGCTTTGTCTTCACTTTCATGCCGAGTCCCAGTTCTCGATCCTGAGCTCCCACATCTCAGCTGACTGCGTACCAGGTCACGATCAGCCCCAGCAGAGCCATGTAGGAGAGCGGGAAGGCCCAGCGGCAGGCGTGGTCGATCGTCTTCGCCCGCTCGTGCTCACCCCCACGCACAAGTCCATAGATGACGAGGCTCTGCGGAATCGTCAGTGACATCGTCACGAACGACGCCAGCAGCAGCATGTCGGTGAAGGTCAGATAGCTCATCCTCGGCATATTGTCGATCACGACAAACTGATACGCCACGATTGTCAACACACCGACAAAGGCCACATTCAATCGATCCCCGAGCGAATCGATGTCGATCCAGAAAATCGACCAGATCATCGACACGATGACGAGCAAAGGAAACAGCATCTGCCAGACGAGCTGCCAGCTGCGACGCTTCAGATGGATCGTGGCCGTCAGCCGCGAGATCTGTCGATCGATTGTGGTGCGATTCAGGAACGTGGTGTCGGTGCTAAACACAACCCGTTCGAGTTCCCATCCCGCGACGTTCACCGTTGAGTTTCGGCTGACAAAGTCTTCAGTCGCATCGGCATAGGTTTCGTTGACAGTGAGCACCACATCACTGGTGACATCGCCGAAGGGAACGAGCTGCACCTGCAGTTCCTGGGAGTCAAACGGATAGTCCTCAAGATTCATCGGTGTCTCAAGAACCGCATTGTGTTGATCGAGATAGCGGACATGCCCATCGGGATAGACCTCGATCTTGACGGCACTGGGATCCGCAGCCCCCACTTCATTGACGAGCAGAAGCTGCGGCCACCATCCGGTAAACACCTCCGCAAACTGAAAGTCACCCTGAAAAATCTTCCGATCCACACCCTCTGCCTCTGCGTCAAACGCAAGACGGGGATCATCCCACTCCGCCAACACGACAACCTCAGCCTCAAACGACTCGTTGACGTCATCGATGTCGATCACATCCAGAATCATCAGCCCGCAGGTCACCTCCGTGGGCGAGGCTGGGGGGTTTGGCATACCCGCCTCGATCGCTGAGGCCGGTTTGGCAAGGCAGACTGTCGCGAGGAGCCCGGCCAGTACCACCAGGCTCGTCAGGAAACGGCTCGACACACGGCCAGCCTGCAGGCACTCGGGGGCACAAAGTTTCTGGGGAGCAGTCATGACGGGTCCGTGTGCACTTAAGGAAAAAAACTCGGCAAGACAGCCCGTTCCGGCAGTTGCCTCCCCACTTCGGGGTGTGGAACATCGGCGTTGCGGCGGGTCTGTCAACGTACCATCATCGAAACGATCCTCTTTTTTCGGTTCGACTGGCTGCTCTCGCACCACAGTATCTTCCCCTCCCCGCAGGCTGGAAACGCCTTCCCGCGAGCTTCACGCCGCGGCGGCGCGACGTGCAGGTGGCGGCAGGTTAAAGAGGCTGAAGAGTTCTTCCTGTGTGAACCCCTTCATCGACCGCTGGCTATCAAGAGCAAGCCCCTCGGCCGTGGAGAGAATCATCTCCGAGAGATCTCGCTTGCCGGCAAGCACTCGGTCAATCCGCTCCTCGATCGTGCCGGTGGCCAGAAAGCGTGTCACGGTCACGCCTCCCGTGCCGCCAATACGATGCGCCCTGTTGATCGCCTGATCCTCAATCGCCGGATTCCACCACCGGTCAAACAGAAACACGTACTCGGAAAACTGCAGGTTGAGCCCGACAGCCCCTGCTCCGTAGGAAAGCATCAGCACCGAGTGCTCAGACTTTTCACGGAACCGCTTGATGGCTTCATCCCGTGCTGAGGTCGGCATCCCACCGTGATACTCAAGAGGTCCGAAGCGGGCGAGACGTTTCGAGAGTTTGCCGAGCGTCTCCACCCACTGGCTAAAGACGAGCGCCTTGCGGCCACTGGCAGCGACTTCTTCCAGCTCCGCTTCCAGCCGATCAACCTTCGAGCTGACCTGCGTTGCCGGATCAAAGTTGCAGATCTGCTTCAGCCGCACAACCAGCTCAAAGACATGCTGAATCGTCGCCCCGGGGCCCATTTCCGTGAGCCGAAACACGCCCTCTTCTTCAGCCAGGCGGTAGGCTTCGCGTTGCTCCGATGAGAGTTCGAGTGTCGCGTCGCGATCGATCCGCGGCGGGAGATCTTTGAGCACCTTGTCTTTGCTTCGCCGCAGCACATGGTCTGACACCGCCTCTCCCAGCATTCGCGGCGTCATTCCGTCGTGCACCATGCCCGGCGACACAAACTCAAACAGGCCCACCAGGTCTGCCGCAGAGTTTTCGACGGGCGTGCCCGTCAACGCCCAGCTACGGCGTCGACGAAGCCCCCGCACCGCTTCACTGGTGCGGCTGCCGCGGTTCTTGATCCGCTGAGCCTCATCGAGCACCACCAGGTCGTAGGAGAGCTTCAGCTCTTCAACGAGGCGTTCATCCCGGACCAGCACCTCGTAGTTGGCCAGCGTGACTGGCACGTCTTCGAGCTTCCACTGCCAGCGACGACGGGCCGGCTCTCCTTCGATCACCGCCACCACAAGCTCTGGAGCCCATTCTGCGAGTTCTCGCTTCCAGTTGGAGACGAGTCCCTTCGGGCAGACCACCAACACCCGCCTCGCCTCGCCACTGCGAACCAACAGCCGAATCGTGGAGATGGCCTGCATCGATTTTCCAAGGCCCATCTCATCTGCGAGCACGGCCCCATGCCGAGGCGCGAGAAACGCCATCCCCTCGTACTGAAAGGGATACGGATCATGCGGGAAAACCAGTTCGCTCGTCTCGAGAATCGTCTCGAGATCGGGCTGCAGCAGGTAGAAGATTCGCTCCGAGAGCTTGACGACATCCCCGGGCGGCTTAATCCGCGCTCGTGGCCGAACGGGCTCGGCCGTCTCTGCCCCTTGATCTCCCTTCACTGTCGGCGGGGACGCAGCGGCAGCACGCGGCTGACGACTCGAAGGTGGAGCAGGTGGGAGATGGAAGGCGTAGCTGCGAACCGTCACGCGAGGCAGCGACACCGCCAGCGACATCCGCTCAACCTCAATCGGCTCAGGACGCAGACAGACCGGCACCGGCTGCGGCAGCGTGAGCCCATCCCAGGACAGCACCTGTGGCGATGCCGAGGAGGAGACAGTCTTCGGAAGTTCGAGTGGTGGAGTGGCCATCGCGGCAGAACTTTGCAAACGGGGAAGCAGAGTGGTGAGAGCTGTCGGCGTCAGCCATGCCGCTGCGCCTCAGCGATCGCCTCACGAATCCGTTCGAACGGCTCGCGTAGATCAATTTCTGGCAGCAGATCGCCAAACCGTTCCCGCAACGGCTGCTCGGAATCCACCACCGCTACCGGCAGGTCTGTCTCTTCCTGAAGCTGCATCATCTGCTGGCTCTCCACGAGCACCAGCCTCGGTTTCACGTTGCCGGCCTGCACCAGTGAGCCGCCGATCCGACGTCCATGCAGTTCGCCATAGAGCGTTGGGCCGTAGAGGATTTCCTGGGCTCGCGACACTCGCACCGGAGCAGTGCAGTGGAACTCCAGCGGCCTACCCACCTCGTCAACGAGGAGATAGCCCCCAAAGACCCCATGCGATGCCGACGCGACCGTTGTGAGAAAACCGATCGCTGCCCGTCCCTCTTCCGGCTGCTGCATGCTTGCCCTCCTTGGCTTGCCATTCCAGCCGCTGATGGCCATGCCAAAAGCGGTCCGCTGCGGTTCATCCATCGGGTGCCCAGCGAACTGACTTGAACGGTTGCCCCTTGATCTGCCGTCACTCGCCCGATCTGCACCGTTTCCTTGGCAAGGTGCGCAAGAAAATCTGGTGGTAACGAGAAAACCGCATGCCCGGCCCCCGATGGGTGAACGCTCAACGGGAGCGGGCTACACTAGAAAGAGTTGTTACCAAGGCAGATCACATGGCTGACAATCCGCACATCTACACGACCCAGGTCGACATCTCATCTGGCTCCGTTCCGCAGCCTGCGGCAGCGGAAAATGTCAGTGGTGACCAGACGGCTCTGCTGCGGGAGATGGTCATCCTGCAGAGGAAGACCTGCGAACTCCTTGGCGACCTGCTCACCCAGGTTTCCCAGCAGCAGCGGCAACGAGCCGCAGAACTGAAGGCCTGGAAAGAGTCGCATCCAGAACTGGCGCAGTCGTGCCGAAAAGCATCTGAAGCCCTCACCAAAGTGCACACGCAGTTTCTAGCCACGGTGGCCGAAGAGGCTGCCGAAAACTCTGAAGTCTTCGTCGATAGCGAGTATGCCTTGAGCGATTTTATTGACCGACACGGACCGCGAATCGCTCACTTCAACGGCGTGATGCAGCTCTTCGCTCAGCTCGGCAGCCCACCGGCCGTTCGAAAGGGCGATGACTGACTCCCCAGCGGCAGCCGTCGCGACAATAGTGTCTTTGTCCGGCGTGTGATCTCGCACCCTGCGAAACGAGCCATCGCAGTTTTTTCACCGTTCACGTTTCCACGCACCCCACGACCTTCTTTTTCTTCCCTGAGGAGTTCTTGCCGTATGGCCGAGACTGACAAGCCGGTGTTTGAGGTTGCTGACGACGCCTCTGTCAAAGCTGCCCGCGAAACCCTGGACGCCCACACCGTCGAAATGATGGCCTGGCATTTCCATCCCTCCACAGGCTGCCCTTTCTGGCTTGAATATGCCCAGTCGCTGCCGTTCGACCCGATCAAGGAGGTCCACTGCTACGACGACCTCAAGAAGTTTCCTCCGTTTCAAGATGAATGGCTACGTGGTGGCCCTGTTCGGCGTTGGGCCCCTAAGGGCTTCGAGGGGCAGCCGCTCTACGTGTTTGAGACCGGTGGCACCACAGGCGTCCCGAAGTCGCGAGTGAACTCCCGGGATTTTCGCACCGACTACGAGATGTTCAGCGACACCCTGCCAGAGGAATACTTTCCCAAGGGTGCCAACTGGCTGATGCTCGGCCCGTCAGGCCCTCGTCGCCTACGGCTTGCGATTGAGCATCTCGCTCAGTATCGCGGTGGTATCTGCTTCTGTGTCGACCTCGATCCACGCTGGGTCGTGAAGCTGATCAAGAAGGGCTGGATGGAGCACCTTGAGGCCTACAAGGAACACTGTATCGATCAGGCGATCACGATCCTTGAGGCGGGCCATGACATCCGCTGCATGTTCACCACTCCGAAGCTGCTTGAGTCGCTCGCCTTAGCTCTCGAAAAGCGGGGCAGCTCGATTCACAAAGCAGGCATCACTGGCATCTTCTCAGGGGGCACCGAGTTCACGCCGCAGTGGACACGGTTCGCGACTGAAGAACTGCTCGACGGTGCCTACATGACGCCCACCTATGGCAACACGCTGATGGGTCTGGCGGCGAGCCGTCCGGTCACCCCTGCGGACGGCTACACGATCGCCTACTATGCCCCTCAGCCGCGAGCGGTGATCGAACTGGTCGACTTCGACGACACCAACTCCGTGGTTCCCTACGGTGGCACGGGCCGCGTCAAACTGACAACGCTGACCAAAGAAACGTTCGTTCCTGGGTTCCTGGAACGAGACGAGGGCGAGCGTGAGCTGCCGTACGTCAAATACCCATGGGACGGCGTGAGTGGCGTTCGCCCCTTCCACAAACTCGCATCAGCAACGACTGTCGGCGTCTACTAGTCGTCGCTTCCTAGGAGCCCAGCATGCATCTTCAAGCCCTCCGTTTTGGCAAGTCGTACGAGTCGCTTGAGCGTGAGACGCTCGTGCACTTTCTCACTGGTGAAACCGTGGCTGAAGTCAGCCAGGTTGGCGGTGCGATGGTCGGCCGTGACCTCGCCAAGTCAGCCAAGGCCGCTCGTGCCGCACTGATGGCCATGGATCCCGAAGACGTTGTGGAACGGCTGCAGACAGCCGGCAACCTCTACGCCCTCGGCACCGTCGAGGTGGGTGGTCAGCAGCAGTCGCCCGACGACTTTGTCCAGCAGCAGTCGGCGACTACGGGCCTTCCGGAAAGCCTCTGTCGAGCAAACATGAAGAAGAATCTCTTCGTGCTCTCCAACATGGATCGCATGCTCGACGCTCTTTCCCGAGGACTCTCGCCTGAAATTCTTTGGCAGGGCTACGGTAAAGAACACCGTGACGTGATCGTCAGCTACCAGGCGCAGTCTCCCGTGCTCGGCCTCGTGCTGCCGTCCAACTCGCCGGGCGTCCACACGCTCTGGCTGCCGGTGATTGCCCTCGGCGTGGGGCTCGTGCTCAAGCCGGGCAAGCAGGAGCCGTGGACGCCATACCGGATGGCGGCAGCGATGCTCGAGGCGGGCATCCCGCCGGAGGCGATTGGCCTCTACCCAGGCCCGACCGACGTCGGTGCGGCGATCCTCAACGGCTGTGGCCGCAGCATGATTTTTGGCAGCGCCACCACGGTCGCGCAGTATGCGGGCGACCCGCGGGTTCAGGTGCATGGCCCTGGCTTCTCCAAGATCATTCTCGGCGACGACTGCGTGGATGACTGGGAGAACTATCTTGATGTGATGGTGGAGAGCGTAGCTGCCAACAGCGGCCGAGGCTGCATCAACACTTCGGCCATCTTCGCTAGCCGTCACACACGGGAGATTGCCGCAGCGATTGCTGCTCGGATCGGTCCTGCTGAGGTCAAGCAGCCCGACGATCCAGAGGCGACGCTGGCAGCCTTCACCGTTCCCGGTGTAGCCAAGGCCGTCTGGGAACAGATCGAGAAGGGTGTTGCAGCGGATGGTGTCACACACGCCACTGCCGAGTACGGCCCACGGCTTGTTGAAGGTGAACGCTGCGGCTGGCTGCGGCCCACCGTCGTGCACTGCAGCTCACCCGATCCAGAGATCGCCAGGGCGGAATACATGTTCCCCTTCGTGAACGTGGTGGAGTGTCCGCAGAACGCGATGCTGGAGAGGATCGGCCCCACCCTGGTGGCCACGGTGTTCAGCAACGACCCTGAGTTCCAGCAAAAACTGATCGACAGCACCCATGTTGACCGACTCAACTTTGGGCCGATCCCCACAACGAAACTCGACTGGCTGCAGCCCCACGAAGGCAACATCATCGACTTCCTCTACCGCTCCCGGGCGTTGCAGGTTGGCGATGGTGTCATGCCACCCGGCCTCAACGCGGCGGCTGATGTGGCAACGACCTGATACCCGTTGACGCGCGATGACCGCTCCTGCGACGCCCTGCCTTCACAGCTTTGAGTTCCAGGCCGCCACTCGGCTGGTCGTGGGTGCAGGGGCGCTCGCGCGGGTGGGTGACATCGCTCGACAACTCGGTGGCAGCCGCGCACTGCTCGTGAGTGATCCTGGCCTGGTTGCCACAGGTTTTCCTGCCAAGGCTGAAGAACTGCTGGCATCTGCCAACATCGCCTGCCGGCTGTTTCAGGACTTCTCCGAAAACCCCTCCACCGACCATGTGACAGCGGGCGTGGCTGTCGCCGAGGATTTTCAGCCTGACATCCTGATCGCTCTTGGCGGTGGCAGCTCGATGGACTGCGCGAAAGGCATCAACTTCGTGCACTGCTTCGGAGGCTCGATGCACGACTACCACGGTCGTGAACGAGCTGGTCTCAACCGTGGACCTATGCTGCCTTCGATGGCCGTGCCCACAACTGCCGGGACGGGGAGCGAGACCCAATCGTTTGCGCTCATCTCGGATGCCGCCACCGGCGCCAAGTTGGCCTGCGGAGATCCACGGGCTGCGTTTCGGGTGGCCATTCTTGATGTCGAACTTACCCTCACGCAGCCAGAGCGGGTCACCGCACTGACTGGTGTCGACGCGGTCTCGCATGCCTTGGAAAGCTATGTGAGCACAGCCGGGACAGCTGCATCACGGCTGTTCGCTCGGGAGTCCTGGCAACTGCTTGCCACCCATCTTCCACGCGTTCTCAGTGACGGGGAGGATGTGGAGGCGAGGGCAGCGGTGCAGGTCGCTGCCGCCTGGGCTGGCGTGGCGATCGAAAACGCTATGCTCGGCGGTGCCCACGCCATGGCCAATCCTCTGACGCAGCTTCATGGCATTCCCCACGGTCAGGCAGTGGGACTCGCCCTGCCGCATGTGGTGCGGTTCAACGCTGCTGCATGCGAGCGCGACTATGCTGAGTTGTGCCAACTGCTCCCCGATGCAGATCATGCCACGGCAGGCTCAGCCCAGCTGGCCGAGTGGCTTGTCGCCCTCCTGCAGCAGGCAGACATGGCCAGCTCGCTCGCAGACCTCGCGCTCGCGACCGCCGACAGCGACGCGCTCGCCTCGATTGCCACAAAACAATGGACCGGTTCGTTCAATCCTCGCCCTCTGACCGCGAGCGACTTTCAGTCACTCTACGAGGAAGCCCGATGAGCTCTGATCACTCCGCGTTCCACTGCTGGGCAGATGCTTGTCTTTTGCGGTCGTGTCGAAGCCACTGGAGAAGCGATCGGCTCCTGGGCGCAACGCTCTGCCTGGCGGCTGTCCTGATCACCGCAGCGTCTGCAGGGGCAGCCGATCTTGCTGCTGCCTCTGCGGACAGCTGGGCGAGCTTCCGAGGCACTGCTGAAGGCACAGGCCGATCGAAGACCGTTCTCTCGCTGCCGCTGGAGGTGCGGTGGAAGCAGCAGGTCTCCGAACTCGGCTTTGATGCCACACCAGTGATCGCCAACGGAGTGATCTACCTCGGCGACCTCGACGGACGCTTCACGGCACTGAGCCTGACCGATGGCATGCTGCTCTGGGAAACGACCGGCAGTCTTGGCTACACCGCCTCGGCGGCAGTGTGTGGCGATGTGGTCGTGGTGGGGGATATCGATGGCCTGATCCATGGGCTCTCCGCGGCCGACGGCACGACACTCTGGACCCATGAGTCGGCCGGTGAAATCTCTGGCGGGCCGACGGTGCTTCCTGCTGCAGGTGAGCTGCCACTGCGGGTGCTCGTGGGGAGCCAGGATGCCTCGCTCTCATGTCTCGCAGTGGCCGACGGCAAACTCCTCTGGACCCACACGATCGCAGACCAGATTCGCTGTTCCCCCACGGTCGCAGCAGGACGGGTGTTTCTTGCAGGCTGCGATGGCAAGCTGCATGTGATCAACGCTGATGATGGCACCACGCTTGGTGAGGTGATGATCGATGGCCCGACCGGCACCACACCGGCGGCCTGTGAAGATCACGTCTACTTCGGCAGCGAAGGGGGCACCTTCTACGCGATCAACGTCACCACTCCCGATGTCCGTTGGCAGATGCGGCCTGCCGCTGGCGGACAGGCCTATCGCTCCAGCGCCGCCATCGGCATGTCCGACGCTGGCCCGCTGGCCATCGTCGGCTCACGCAGCCGAGTTGTGGAGGCGTTTCACCTTGAGGATGGGAGTCGGCCTTGGAGGCAACGGATGCGTGGCCGGATCGACGGATCTCCCGTCGTGCTGCCAGCAACCGCCGGTTCCTCGGAGCCTGTTGAAGTGGCGATTGTGGGTGACGCCGCTGGCAACGTTGCCGCGCTACAGACCGCCGATGGAGAAATCCTCTGGGAGTTTGATGCCGGGAGCGGCTTCATCGCGTCACCCGCCGTGGCCGAGGGCTGCCTGGTGATGGCCACCGACGACGGCACCGTTTGGTGCTTCGCCTCGGAAGCCAGCGATCGCTGAGCCTCTTCGTTGAGCAGCCCTGCAAAGGGCACGCATTCCCATTGCTCACGCGACCAGGCCCGGCCGCCCACTTTCAGGCAAGCTGGGAAGCCTGGGCAGCCCCCCCAACTGTCGGATGCAGTTTTTCTCGATTTTTCGGCGGTCGTGGCCGATGCAATCGGAAAATCCGGATTCGCGCTGACGGAGCGCGAACTGTTTTTGGGGCCGCTGCGTAGTATCTGATTGCCACCTGTCCGAGGTTCTTCTCCATGGCAAAGAAAAAAACTTCACGGGCAAGGGGGACAGCGAAGCACACCGCAGAGGACACTACCATGGCACGCAAAGAAGCGATTCTGAATCTGAAGGCGATTCTCGTTCGTCGTCGTGACGCGCTCCGCAGCGCGCTGGCTGGCGACTTGACGCTGCTGAGAGAACTTCGCAGCGGAGAGCCCGGCGACGTGATGGACGCCGCTCTCGACTCTGCCCAGGACGAAATCAGTTCCCAGTTGGCAGAGGTGGAAAGCCGCGAACTCGGCTCGATTGAGCATGCGCTCGAGCGGATGCGGGACGGGGAGTACGGGCTGTGCGAAGTGTGTGGGGGCAAGATCCCCATGACGCGGCTCAATGCCCTGCCCTACGCCACCATCTGCATCGAATGCCAGCGGGAAATTGAGCGGACGGGCATGTCTGCCGCCTCCCTGCGAGAAGAAGCAGAGATGGCGTCCGATGAGGAGGAGGTCGATGTCTCCTGATGAGGCGTCCCTGAAGTGAGTGGCGTGGCGACCCGATCGCGGGTGTGCCTTTCGCTTCGGGCGGAATTTCCGGATTCCTCTGGGATTTCGTCTTTTCTGGGTTTCCGTTTTTCCTCCGCATGCGGTCCGACCGGGGCTCGGTCTGTAGGGTATGCTCCGTATGGAGCAGATTCCGCCCGAGCCCTGTCGCCATGCTCTCATTCTCAGTGACGTTATGGGCTGACGCTGTCAGCCGCCCTGCAGTTGCCACCCTCTTCGGCGTGGCAGCGTTCGCGATCATCAATGGCCCTTTTCTGTCTCCGCAGGCAGTCGGCCAGGAGCCCCTCTCGCCGATTGTGCTCGAGGGTGAGCAGCCGCTGATCGATCCTTTTTCAGGGCGTGGCCTGACCGACTCTGAGCGGGATCGGCTCTACGCTGAGATCGCGATTGAGGCGGACGAACTCGAACGGCGGACTCGCCTGCTCCGCAAGGTGACCGCTCTGGTCACACCCACGGTGGTCCACATCGACACCAAAAAGCCTGGTTCCAACGATTCCAGCGGAGAAGCGTCAGAGGATGAGTCCGGCTCCGGCGTGGTCACCACCGTTGCTGGCCAGACCGTCGTGCTCACAAACCGCCATGTGATTCATGGAGCCGGCCTCGATGACATCCGTATCCGCATGGATGACGGACGCGAATACCGCCCAACCCGTGTCTGGACCGATCCCGCCACCGACATCGGTGTGATGGCAGTTGCAGGAGAACGCCTCCAGACGGCCCGCGTGGCCACTGAGGGCCAGCTGCAGATCGGTGACACCGTGCTCGCCATCGGCAGTCCGTTTGGCCTGGCCCACTCAGTCACGCTCGGCATTGTTTCGGCGAAAGGTCGTCGCGATCTCGATCTTGGTGAAGGCAGCGTTCGTTTCCAAGACTTCATTCAGACCGACGCCGCCATCAACCCTGGCAACAGCGGCGGCCCTCTGGTCAACATGCGTGGCGAGGTGGTCGGCATCAACACCGCAATCGCCAGCAACTCAGGAGGTAGCGAGGGGATCGGCTTCGCGATTCCGGTCTCTATGGTGATGTTTGTGGCCAACCAGCTCGTCGAGCACGGCACTGTGTCGCGGGCCTATCTTGGCGTCACACTTGACCGTCGCTTCTCGCAGCGAACGGCTACGCGGCTCGACCTCGTGCGTCCGATGGGCGCTCGCGTCTCAGGCGTCACCAAAGGCGGGCCTGCGGAGAATGCGGGCATCCGCATCGACGATGTGATCCTGGAATACAACGGCCTGCCCGTCGAGGACGACGACCACCTGGTCAGCCTGGTGAGCACCACGCCAGCCAATCGCACGGTCGCCTTGCGGGTGTTTCGCGAACGTCGCTCAGAAACAATTCAGGTACCCGTGGGCACGCGAGCGGCCTTCGAGGAGTAGCTCAGCAGAGCCTGCCCCAGACCACAGACGCAGCCCCAGCAGAGACTCGGCTTCAGGTCGCCTGAGCAGCCTTGGCGAGTCCGCGGAGGATGCAGTCTCGGACCGCGCCCACCTCGACGTCGACCAGGAGGTCGACATTTCGCTTCCAGCGGTTGCGCGGGCGTCGGTCGACCACAAGCATTCCCGTGGTCAGTTCACCACTGGTCTCCACGTCGGCCCCGACGGTCGTCCGCTCGAAGAGCTCTGGGTGGAGCAGAGACACCAGCGCCACCACGTCATGCAGGCAGATCCCCTCGGTGCCCAGTAACTGCCTGTGGGCACGGAAGGCATGTGGCAGCATGCGGTGCAGCATCGCGCCTGCCCGAGAAAACTCGTCGGGCATCTGCTCCAGCAGGTCGAAGCCGAGCACCACTTGCGACGTGGTCTCAAGCGGCACGAGCGTCTTCGTCAGCGGCTCACGGATCACCTGCTGAGCGGCGGTGGGATTTGCGAAAAAGTTGAAGTCGGAAACCGGCGTCGTGCTGCCATGCCCAAACGCCGTCCCGCCAGAAATCACCACATCCCCCACCAACTCTGCAAAAGAAGGCTCACGAGCAATCAGTCTCGCAAGATTTGTGAGGGGGCCGAGCGCCAGCACGGTGACCTCGCCTGGATGGGCCTTGACCGTCTCCAGAATCACCTTTTCAGACGGATTCCCGCCGTGCAGCCGAGCCTGTGGCAGGTCGGCACCCCCGAGCCCATCCACGCCGTGCACACTCGCCCCACGCTCCGGTAGCGGCACATCCGTGGCCGCCACGCCGATTCGCGGCAGGCGGGGAGGATCGAGCAGGCCGACAATCGTGCGGGCATTGATCGTGGCCTGCGCGGGCTCGACGTTCCCCCCGGTGGCGGTCACGGCGAGCACCTCGAGCCGCGGATCGAACAGCGCGATCGCCAGCGCCACAGCATCATCGATGCCAGGATCGACGTCGAGAATTACCTTCCGCGGCACGGGCCTGCTCTCTCGCCTAGAACTGCGGCCGTGATCGTGATCACTCGGGAGTCGGCCACAACGCCTCCTTTTGTTCAATCGTCGGAATCAGGGCGATTAGAATCAAGCGGCATTCTCATCCTCGGTATAGCCGGACACGACATGACCGCATTTTCGACACAGATTCAGTCAGCCCTCCAGGACGTTGAGGCAGGCAAGCCACTCGCACGCGAGATGATGCGGTCGCTGGTCGAGGGTGTGCTTGATGGCCTCGTGGCCGATGACGACGCCCAGGCTGCCTTTGCAGCACTGCTGACAGCCCTCGCAGACCGCGGAGAGGCTGCCGCCGAGATCGCCGGAGCTGCCGACGCCCTGCGGGCTCACATGACACCCCTGACGCCATCCGGGGACACGCCGCTGGCCGACACCTGCGGCACCGGAGGCGACGGATCGGGTTCGTTCAACATTTCCACCGCCACCGCGTTGGTGGTCGCCGCAGCTGGGCAGCCCGTGGCTAAGCATGGCAACCGGTCCGTCACCAGCCGCACCGGCTCGGCCGATGTGCTCGAAGTCCTCGGTATCACCATCGACCGTTCCCCAGAAGACAACGCCGCAAGCCTCGAGGCAACCGGCATCTGCTACTGCCACGCACCCCGCCACCATCCCGCAATGGCCCGGGTTGCTCCAGTCCGCAAGAAGGTTGGCCGGCCCACCGTCTTCAATCTGATTGGCCCCTTGTGCAATCCGGCCTCAGCCTCGGTGCAGGTGATCGGCGTTGGACGTCCGTCGAAACAGCGTCCCGTCGCTGAGGCGGCGGCGATGCTCGGCGTACCACGTGCATTGGTAGTCAGCGGCAATGTGGCCGGTAAGGAACACCGCTGCCTCGATGAGATCAGTCTGTTCGGCCCCACCGATGTGCTGGATGTCCACAACGGTCGCGTCGAGTCACACCGCTGGACTCCGGAAGACTTCGGCCTCGCCACGCGACCAGCCAGCGATGAAGTCGAACTGGTGGTCGATGGGCCCGAACAGAGTGCGGAGGCGATCCGCGAAGTGCTCGCCGGCGGCCGCGGCCCCAGGCGGGAGATCGTGGTCCTCAATGCTGCTGCCGTCCTCTGGGCAGCCGGACGAGCCGACTCTTTGCCAGAGGCTCGTGAACTTGCCGAAAAGGCTATCGACTCAGGTGACGCCGCCGTTGTCTTAGGACGGCTCGCTGCCTGCTGTCGAACAGCAACGGAGAGCACCGATGGAACTGCCAATCCTTCAGCCTGACCCCTCGCCACCCGGTGCTGAAGCGGGGAACGCTGCTCCTGCCCCATGTTGCGCCCGGCATGAAGCGGGCTCGCTGGGCTGGACCTGTCCAATGCATCCAGAGGTCACTAGCCCCACCCCTGGAAGCTGCCCCATCTGTGGCATGCCTCTGGAGCCTGTCGGTGGACAGGCTGACGACCATGGCGGGGATGACTTCCGCCGGCGTCTCTCCAGAACGCTCCTGCCAGCGGGGATCGTGTTTGTGGTGAGCATGCTGCCGATGCTCGTCGGCATGCTCTCTTTCGATGAGCAGCTCCCATGGATCGCCTCTCTCGAGCAGTCGGCCTGGACTGGCTGGATCGAGCTTCTTCTCACCAGTTGGGTGATCTTCTACGGTGGGTGGCCGATTCTCACGGGAGGGTTGGCTGCGTTTCGTCGCGGTCGACCGACGATGTTTTCACTGATCACCCTCGGGGTGCTGACCGCCTGGGGGTATAGCGTCGTCGCGATCGCAGCACCGCAGCTCTTCCCCGACGCCTTCCGCAGCCATTCAGGTAGCGTGGGGCATTCAGGTAGCGTGGGACGGTTCTTTGAGTCCGCGGCGATGATTGTCGTACTCGTACTCGCCGGACAGCTGCTGGAGAGTCGTGCCCGTCGCGGCACCACTGCTGCCATTCGCAGCCTGCTGGATCTCTCCCCTCCCGAGGCTGAACGCCTCGATCCCCAGGACACGTCCCGCAGCGAAACCGTGCCGCTGGCCGCCGTTGGCCCCAACGATCTGCTGCGTATCCGGCCAGGTGGTCGGATCCCTGTCGATGGCACGATCATCGAGGGGGGTAGTGAGTGTGACGAATCACTGCTGACTGGCGAACCGCTCCCTGTCTCCAAGCAGATCGGTGACCGGGTGCTGGGGGGCTCATTAAACGGTGCAGGGGCGCTCGTGATGCGAGCCGAGGTCGCCAGCGCCAGCTCTCTCGTCGCCAGAATCACGCGACTGGTCCGCGAAGCCCACGCCGCCCGCGCTCCGATTGAGCAGCTGGCCGACAGCATCTCCGCCAAGGTGGTGCCTGTCGTGGTGGCCACGGCAATCCTGACCCTCGTCACCTGGCTGATCTTCGGTGGCGAACAAGGCCTCTCCATGGGCATTATCTCTGCCGTGAGTGTGTTGGTGATTGCCTGCCCATGCGGACTCGGCTTGGCGACCCCGCTCTCGATGACTGTTGGCATCGGCCGTGGTGCCCGCTCAGGCATCCTTGCCAGATCATCTGCCGCCATGCAGGCACTCGCGATGGCCGACACCATGCTCTTCGACAAGACCGGCACCCTGACATGTGGACAGCCGCAGCTTGCCGACAGCGGCGCCTTGCCCGGATCTCTGCTGACGAGCGACGACCTGCTGCACCATGTCGCTGCAGTTGAGGCTGCCAGCGAGCATGCCTTGGCAGCTGCCTTGACGGCTGCCGCCAGCGAACGAGGGATCGTCTGGCCAGCTGCCACAGGCGTGCATGCGGTGGTCGGTCAGGGTGTCACGGGTACCGTTGACGGCCACCATGTCGACGTGGGCAACCGCACGTTTGTTGAGGAACGAACTTCGGCATGGAGCGATCCGCCAGAAGCCGAGGCTGCCCTCCGCCGTGGAGCCACCCTGGTATATGCCGCCGTGGATCGTGTCGCAGCAGGCTGGTTTGCGATCGAAGACGCTCCACGGCCCGAAGCCGAGCAGGTTGTGAGTGCCGTCAAGAGCCGCGGCCTCCACCCTGCCCTGCTTTCAGGAGATGCCACCGCAGCCGTCCGTCATCTCGCTGGGCGGGTAGGAATCGACGACGCGACCGGCAACTGCTCTCCTTCAGACAAGCTGCACGCCATTCATCAACGCCACCAGTCCGGCCGGAGCATCGCCTTCGTTGGTGATGGCATCAACGACGCCCCTGCCCTTGCCGCTGCCGATGTTGGACTCGCGGTCGGATCGGCAGCCGACGTGGCCCTGGAAACCGCGGACATCACTCTTCTCTCTGGGGGCCTCAGCCGGCTTCCAGAGGCGATCGATCTCGCCCGTCAGATCATGCGAAACGTGCGGCAAAACCTAGCGCTCTCGCTGGTCTACAACATGCTGGCGATTCCTGTCGCTGCAGGCCTGTTCTATCCCCTCACCGGCATGCTGATGAGCCCGATGCTCGCCGCAGCTGCAATGACCGCCAGCAGCCTATCGGTGATTGGCAACGCTCTGCGGATCCGCTCGTAGCCTACTCGTCGGCAGCTCGCCGCCTGACCTTTTTCGACTTCTTCGCCGGCACGGTCTCTTCCGCGAGGCCGTGCTTAGACAGCAGGTCACCATAGGCTGTGATCGCCTTGTCGAGCGACACTCGCAGCTGGTCAACACTCTCTCGCATCGACTCAATGTCCTCCGGCGAGACACGGGCCTTGCTCTCGGCAGTCGCGTGATGGTGTTTGGCATCGGCGAGATGCTGCTCAATCGTGTCAACAGCCGCGAGCGACTTCTTGTCACCGGTTTCTGTGAAATGGTCCCGCATCCCTTCGAGATGCTGCTGTGTCAGGTCGATGTGATGGTTGATCGCACTCCCTGACATCCGCACGATCCGCGGCGATGCCGTTTGTGACTGGCTCAGATACTGGTGGTAGTGGCTGGCATGGGCATGAGCCGCATTGATGTGCGAGCCACCGCTACGGGCATAGAACGTGAAGTCGCCGCGGGCTTTGGCACCTGCATCACGCTGCGCCCACACGGCCTCGGGCATGGCAGCTACCGAGAGCAACACAAAACAACAGACTGCTGGCAAGAACGCCCTTCTCGTCACCATCGGTGCAACCTCCCGTGAAAACGCCGTGAACCCAACACCCATCTGCTGTGAGCAGACACGCGTCCTTTGATGGAGTGTACCAGCCAGATGAGCACCAAGCCGGCGTGTCTCCAGGGTCACCCAGGTCACTTGGCCAGAGGGACCATGAGCCCATCATAGGCAAGCTCCACACCCGCCGGCAGGGTGCTCGCCACGTCGGCATGACAGATGTCATGCGACATGTGCACCAGCAAGGTGCGACGAGCGTTCACACGGCGAGCCACAGCGAGAGCCTCGTCGAGTGAGAAGTGGGTCGGGTGGCGGCTGGCCCGCAGGCAATCGAGGATCAGCACATCGAGGCCTTCAAGCCGTGGCCAGGTCTCGTCGGGGATCATGTTGGTGTCGGTGCAGTAGGCCAGGTCCCCAAAGCGAAAGCCGAGCACTTCGAAGCTGCCATGCTGCAGCCGCAGAGGCATCACCTTGCTGCCCAGCAGCTCAAAAGGGGCGGTCGCGATCCGGCTGAAGGTCACCTTCGGAAGCCCGCCTCCCGGTGACGCTGGAGGCACGAAGGCGTAGTCGAAGGCTCGCAGAATCCGCTGCTCGACCCGTTCCTCACAGTAGACCGGCACTGATCCGCCACGATGAAAGCAGATCGGCCGGAGGTCATCCATGCCATACACATGATCGACGTGGTCGTGGGTGTAGAGCACAGCGTCGATGCTGCCGATCCGCTCCCGCAGCAGCTGCTCTCGCAGGTCTGGTGTGGTGTCAATCAACACCGTGCCGCCGGGCAGGCCAAGGGCGACACTTGTGCGTGTCCGACTGTCGCGTGGGTCGGTGCTGCGACAGGTCGAGCAGCTGCAGCCCACCATCGGCACCCCCACACTTGTCCCTGTGCCCAAGAACACAAGGTGTCCTGAGAGATCACGAAAAGCAGTGGGGAAGGAGGACACAGGCACAGCAGCACAGCAATGAGACAAACAGATCAATGGGCTTGCGTACGCGACGACCACGCTAATGTATCGCCGAGCCCCGGCAGACGCAGGCCCTCAGGGGCACTTTCCTGAACCAGCCGCCGGCAGCCGCTCTGCCGCATCTACCCGTCAGACACCGCTGAGGTAGTCTCCACGCACTCCCGCTCACGGCTCATCCATGTCGGCAAAGGGCAGCCGCTGCTGCGGATCTGGGGGAGTGACCTTCTTCGCGCGAAGCCCTGCTCGTCTCACGGGATCTTGCTGCATGGCCCCGCGGCGATCTCGCCGACTGCCATGCCGCCAGGCCACGCCACGAGCCTCGGCCACCGCAACAGGATCACGCCGCAGCTTCGCAAATGTTGCCTTGGCAGCCCGCACCGCCACGGCATGATCAATCACCGGCAATGGATAGCTGCGGCCCATCTCGCACCCGCTCCGAATCTGGAGATCATGAGGCATCGTCCACGGCTGATGGAGATAGGCGAGCGGCACCCCCTCAAGTTCTGGCACCCAGCGTCGGATGAACACACCGTGCGGGTCTTGCTCCATCGCCTGCTTCGTCGGGTTGTAGATTCGCAGCGTGTTGATGCCGGTCGTCCCGCTTTGCATCTGCATCTGCGACCAGTGAATACCTGGCTCAAAGTCGAGAAACTGACGAGCCAGGTGAAGGCCTGTCGGCCGCCACGGCAGCCACAGCGAGTAGCTGGCAAATGAGACCACCAGGGCCCGCATCCGAAACGTCAGCCAGCCTGTTTCGGCCAGACTCCGCATACAGGCATCGACGAGCGGGTAGCCGGTCTGTCCTTGCTGCCAGGCCGACAGATGCTCGTGCGAGATCGTTTCACGGAGTCCTTCGGCTGCCCGTTGCATACAGTCAAACTCAATCGCAGGCTCATCTTCAAGCTTCTGCATGAAGTGACAGTGCCAATGTAGCCTCGACTGAAAGCCGCGCAGGCTCCGCTGCCAGCCACGAGCGGCTGCACGCTCTCGTGGAGTGGTTCCCGCCCTTCCTGCGGCCACAGCTTCCAGACGCCGGCCCTCAGCAGCCTGCCACACCTGCCGCAGCGACAGGCTGCCAAAGGCTAGGTGTGGACTGAGGCGAGAGCAGGCTGTCACTGCAGAGACCGGACTGCTGATGCCGCCTGAGTAGGCCCTGCCCCGCTGCGTGAGAAAACTGTCGAGTGTCTCCATCGCGGCCGTCGAGCCTCCCGGCTGACGAGCTGTGCGATCAGGCGGCTGCCCAAGGTCAGCGGGCCCAAGCACTCCACAGCTCGGCACGACTGCCAGCGATGGCGGCTGTGGACGCGTTGGCAAGGGCGAGGGCATCGCCGCTTCCATGCGTTCTTCCCAACGTCGGTTCCAGCCGTTGCGTTCTCGCAGCCGACGCACGACTCCGGTCTGCGACCGTTCCCGAAAGACCACGCCGCATGCCCGCGCCCAGGCCCGCACCCGTCGATCTCTCTGGTAGGTGACGGCGGTCCCTGTTTCCTCGTGAGCGAAGAGCTGCTGAAACCCTGTTTCCTGACGCAGCTGCTCAAGCGCCGCCACCGCCTCGCCACGGCGGGTCACCAGCCGAACGCCACACCGAGCCAGCTGCGGTTCAAGTGTTCGCAGACATTCGGCCTGGAAGGCCGTGTGAGCCGAACTCCACTCCGGCTGGTCGAGCAGTTCGGGCTCGTAGAGAAAGACCGCCAGCACACCAGCACCACGAGCCTTCAGGACCGCCTCCCCCAGCGGCTCGTGATCAGCGATGCGAAGATCCCGCTTGAGCCAGACACAGACCGGTGGTGCATGGAAAGCCGAAGGCATCGCAGGCCTTAATGGTCAGGACAGGAAACGCCGACTCACCACGGCTTCTGCGACCAGGGTGTTGTCGACCAGGGGGTGCTGCCAGTAGCCGGAATCCCACCCACCCCAGAGCTGAATGGATTGGGGCCCGGACCGAGTGGATAGGGCTGTCCACCACCATAGACCGTTGCCCGAGAGCCGGCGCCCGAACGCACCGGTACACCAACCGATAGATTGCTGAAGTAGCGGTTGGGCCCACGGTCCTCATGCTGATGACCAGAACGCGAGGCCAGGCCGTTGCTGTAGAGCGTGACGTTGCCGTAGGTCATCCCCACGACGCCGTTGTTGAAGAACTCATGCCCACCGATCCGTCGAGAGGTCAGACCGTTGTTGTAGAAGGTGTTGGGGCCAACACCGATGCTGCTGCCCCCCCAGTTCCCAGTGCCAAATCCAGCCGCGTTGGCGGGCGTCATCGTGAGCCCTCCCGTCAGCACCAGCACCACCACGACACGCAGGCTCGAGGCCTTCGTTGAGACGAACATCTTCGCATTCCTTTCTCAGGCGGCAGACCACGACACACCAGACCGCTTCACTGTTCCACCCTACCTTCGCTCATCGGCTGCTGCTGCGATTGGCCGCCTCTCTCGGCAGCGATCTCCGCTGCACTCGTCACAGACCGAAAAACCACCTGTCCATCAGCGGCAAAGTCCGCACAATCAGTCTCAGCTGCGGCCGGCACTGGCTCAGCACCACTCGCACACCGCTCACGGAGGTCTCCCCTTGCCACTCCACCGCTCCACGGCTCACCCCGCCAGAAAGCCCTCCGCCCAGACTCCAGCAGCCTCCCCGGCCTCTCCGCCAGAGTTTCTCCTCAACGAAGAACTGCCGCGGGATCACTTTCCCGTCAGCGGTGGGCAGCCGCATGCAATTCATCAGGCCATCGCTGAAGAACTGTTGCTCGACGGCAACTCGAAGCAAAACCTGGCCACCTTCTGCCAAACCTGGGAAGCCCCCGAGGTGCACCAGCTGATGGATCTCGCCATCGACAAGAACCTGATCGACAAGGACGAGTATCCCCAGAC
>Ga0181607_10001143_pt1 | contig 23907 bp, 15 predicted proteins | sample 041ome_9_FD_132420 | JGI IMG/M metagenome (GOLD analysis project Ga0181607, IMG submission 132420) | Coastal salt marsh microbial communities from the Groves Creek Marsh, Skidaway Island, Georgia - 041413US metaG (megahit assembly) | ecosystem: Environmental > Aquatic > Marine > Intertidal zone...
GAAGCGTCCGGATTCCCGAGCAAAGTAACACCTACTTCTCCTCCCGCAACGACCATGGTGGTCGTCCTCTTCGTTACCATCACGGAAGAAGAACAACGAGAAGAAGCACACGCGGGAAAACTATACCGCGACAGAGAAGAAGCAGCGCGAAATCGCGTCGACGTGCTCAGCAACCCCCGCGCAGCCGCCAGGCGCATCAAAAAGTCAATCCTTTTTTATGTGGCGCGCAAATTGGAACTTTTTACTCGTGTAAAGATACGCTTTTTTGGCGGCGGCGGATTCGCCACTTTTTGATGATCGAATACCATCAACACCACCGGCACGCACTAACAGAATCTCGCGCGAAAAGACACGCACATGGACGAACACCGAACGGTTCTGGGAACTCTGCACCACAGGTTGGAGAAAGGACTGATCGATAAAGATTCTGGCCGGGAGATTTGTCGCCGGTATTTACAGAATCTTCCGTGTTATTTCCCGGGAGGGACGGACCAAAATGATGGAAACGACGACGACGAAGAGGAACGAGAAGAAAGCGCGAAGAAGAAGAAGTGTCGATACTTCCACCCGGATCCGAGACCCGCGTGCGAACAGTGGACGCTGTATGGGACGTGTAAACGGGACAACGGGAAGAAGTGTTGGTATGCGCACGAGAGTTTGAAGACGAGTCGTGCGTTTACGATTGCGTTTCACACGAGCACGGTGTTCGGGTTGAGGTTGTTAGGTGTGTTTTGATTAAAGTCTTCTTCTTCTTCTTTCTCTCTCGCGCGCGAATGGCAATCGGTCGTTTTTACACTCATCGAAACAGATTTTAAACTGACCTTTGCTTTGTTCTCGTGTACTCTCTATCGTTATTCGTGCATTTCATCGAAGAGCGATGCGCGGAAATTTACGGCGCGGAAAACGTCACGTCGGCGGCGCGAGAGCGACAAGAGAGCGTGAGCGGATGCGTCGTGTGCGTGAAGTGTCCCGAAGAAGAGGAGAACGAGGACGATTCTGGGAAAGAAACGAACGAGGTTAAAGTGATTAAATTAATCGAGAAGATGCAAAAAAACGAGCCGCACGGGTTTTCGATGTGTTCGAGGATATACGCGAGAGACGAACGCGCGAACGAGGATCAGGCGGTTGAATTTCACGGCGACGGCGTCGAGTGGAGGACGATTTTTGAAAAGGTCAAAGAGCGATGGTGCTCGAATAGTAATAGTAGCAGTAGTAGAAATAATAATAATCAAGAGGATGAGAAGCAAAAGGAGATACGAACGGTACGCATTCGGTGCTTTCCGAAAGAAATGGAAGTTGAGGCATACAGAACTTTAGACGCGCTCATTGAAGAAGCTTCAGGAGAGGGTACCGCGTACGGACTCACCGGGCCGGGTAAAGGAGTTTCCGCGCGCGAGTGCGACGTGGCGTTAGACGCCGTGCTCATAAGAGGACGTTTACACGTCTCCACGTGGAAAATTACCAAAAGACTCGACCAATGGATCAATCAAGCTTTGAACGATGCAGAAAGTAGACGAAAAGATATTCGGCCGCTGTGCAGAGCGTTTTTCAAGATGGAAGAAGCGATTTTGCGCTTTCGGTTGTCTGAATTCATCACGAGCGCGTCGATGGTGGTGGATGTCGGGTGCGCTCCGGGCGGATGGATACAAGCGCTCGGCGACGAGATGAAGAGGAATACTAATAAGACAGGCGATGATTCAGGTATAATTTTTGCGGTTGATCCAGCGCGTCTTGGTTTCAAACCTCCAAAAACGGTCGAACCGCCAACTAATCTCATCCATTTACAAAAGAAAATTGAAGAGTCCATCGACGATATTCGCGAAAAACTCGATGGAAAAAAACTCAGCTTAGTCGCGTGCGATGGAAACTCGTCGCCGCTGTCGGTGTATCGTTGGGTAGAGCCATTGTTATCGATGGTGGACGAAACCAAAGGCGCTTTAGTTTTGACGATGAAGAATTTCGTCGCCGGAAAACGAGCATTTTACGAAGCGAGCGAAGAGCTGGCGCAGAAGTTGAAGTCTGAGCATCAGTTCGAAGAGACGCATTTAGTGCCGCTGTTTTCGAACTCGACGGAAGAGATGACGCTCGTCGCGTTTCGGAAGAAGCGTTGATGATGATTTGTTGTATTATCGTTCTTTAAAAAAATTAGTGCATATTTACAAAAAGTGCCTACATGTTTTATTTTCTCGTTTTCTCTCTCTCTCTCTCTCTCTCTCTGTCCAAAGCTTCTGTTACGTGGAGACGTATCCATCGAAACTAGTCTCCCCTCCTTCCTCGTCTTCGTCGTCCGCTTCCGCCTCGTTATCCTCTTCCTTCCATTTCACGCTATCTTCCTCCGGGTAATCCAACTTTGCTTTTCTATTCAACTCTTTCGGCACTCTTAAAATTGTTTCTAACCGCCACTCTCCTTCCGTCAGCGCTTCCTCCCACGTCATTTCCCCAGCCTTACACGACACGAGCGCGCAATTCGACGTCTTCAATCTCACTTTTTTACTACTTTTCGTGATTAGTTTCACCACGTTTTCCCATCCGGCGTTGTGTCCGACCACGCACACCGTTTCCGCCCCTCTCATTTGCGCTTCTCTTTTGATCTTCTTCGTGATTGCTTTGCGTATTCTTTTCGCTTTCACATCGCTTCCGTGCGCCACCTCGTAAAACTCCGGCGCTAAAATCACCGTGGATTTACCAAACGCCTCCGGTTCAGCGATCGTAAAACACTCGACGGTGTCTAAACACCGCGTGGCGTCCGAGGTGATGATAATCGAAGGCACAAACTCCGGGTACTCCGCCACCAACATCTTCGCCACGGCCGAAGCGCCGATTTTCCCTCGCGGCGCAATCGACCGGTACTTATCCGGTAAATCAAAATTATCGTCCTCGTCCCCGTTAATCTCGCTCTTATCGTCGCTTTTATTGTTGTTCGTATCGTCAACCGCACCGTCGTCGTCGTCTCCGCTGACGGAAGAAGAGTACGCCCACTGCGAATAACTGCTCTTCGCGTGTCTCAAAAAAGCAACTCGGTACGTCTTTTCATACGGAACGAGCTTCGCGCGCATCAAGTCGTACACGTCTGGTTCTTCATTCGCCCCCGACGATAAAACGAGCGAGTCGTCGTCAAAGTTCAACTTCCGCGTGGAATCCTCCTCCTTGGAGGACGACCGAGGTGGCACCGCACCGCGACCGGGACGACGATAGCGAGCCCCTTCGCGCTGCTTCTCGGGAGAAAAAATATTCCAATTCTGACGTCCAAAAGTCGCGTCAAAATTGGATTTCGACGACGACGACGACGAAGAAGAAGAAGAACACGAAGCGAGATTGTGACGAAGACAACGAAAACGCGCGGAAGAAGAAGAGGAAGAAGAAGAAGACGCGCGGAGGACGCGGCGATGATGCAAACTACCACCGCTGCTCGCGGAACAGGAGGTCATCATGGGTGCTTAAAAATGAGGATAGAGTTTTTTACAGATTTTTTTGCTGCGAAAACCGGGGAGAAACTGAAGGGGTGTGACATGTTCTTCTTCTTCTTCTTATCGTTATTATGATCTTCTTCTTCTTCTTCTTCTTCTTCTTCATCATCATCATCTTCATCATCTTCTTTGCAAAAATCAATCTGTACATATATACGTCTACATCTAAAATCATCTCCACTCTTTGTACAACAAATCTCTCGCGAGCGCTCTCCAGTGGATTTTCACGCCGAGCAAACGACACCGCAAGCGAGTCACGTCGAGAGTTTCTCTTCTGTCTTTACTACCGCGCGCGATGCCGCCGCCGCCGCCGGGAGAGGAGGAGGAAGGCGAAGAGGCAACGGATTCGGCGACTTCTCGAACGGTTTCGACTTTTCGACCGAAATTGAGAAGTCGTCGCGCGCCTCCGCTTCCTTTCCTGTTGGTTTTGGCCGAGGCGGAGATTTTGCCGCTGGTTCCTGGCGGCAGCGCGCCTCGAGAGGAAGAGGTATCGTCGGTATCGTAGGCGCTGGAGTAGTCGGTCTCGCTGTTGATGCCACTGCCGCCGCTCGCGGAAACGTCGTCGGCGGCGAAGCCGCCGCTGGTGCCACTTTTGTGCGCCGAGGATGGAGAAAAGTGCAAATGTTCGGCCGAAACCGCTACGGCGGCTTCGCCTTCCTCTTCGGTGCCTCGTCCTAACGTTACGACGGCGTCGGTTTCGCCGGCGCCTCCTCTAGACGGCGAGGCGAAGGATTTCGGATGTTGGCGGTATGGGGAGAGAAAAGAGGTACCTCTTCCTCCTTCTCCTCCACCGCTGTTACCGTGGTTACCACCGTCGTCGTCGTCGTCGTCTTCGTCCCGGTTCCCTTCGTGAGGAACGTCTTCGTCGAGACGTTGCGCTTCGTCGTCATCGCTATTCCCGTGCGCACCGTTTACTCGATACCCGTCGTCGTACAAACCGTTTTCTGCTACGCCGTTACCGCTAGTACTATTATTGCTACCACCATGCTTCCTTCTTCTACTTCTTCTATTATTTGAATCGCCGTAGTGCAATTTTGGTAAATCGAACCCAAATGTCGAGCTTGCAAACGCACGGAACGTAAACGCCTGCTTATACGCGGCTTTCCTTTCAACGTTGTACGCCCTCGCTACGTCCGACCTGGGTGCAAACCCGCTAAAAACTACAATCTTCTTTTCTTCCTCCGTCGTCGCGACTTTGTCATCGTCTAGATGCGTCTTCAACACGCCCCCCGTCGCAAATAACCTCACGCACAAACAATCTCCGTCGTATGTCAACGCGCACTTCTCCCACTCCTCGCTGTTGGCGTAATACGACTCAAACGACACCTCGGGTAACGTAGAATCTCTCCTATCGCTCTTCAAATTGTTCGACTGTGCCATTTTCGACGTGCTCGCAAAAACTTTCGTTTTATACGACGCCAACGGGTTCGCCAACGTTCCTTTCTGTTCGCGTTGAATTTTATGCGCATCCTCTCCTCCCTTCGCGGTGCTATTACCGCCATCACTCTTGTGTTGCTTCTTTTCCAACTGGTCCAACAGACACACGGAAACCTCCGCGGAATACGTCGTGTGTTGCACGATGTTCAGTAAAGTCGTCGCTCGCCAGTCCACGTTCTCGGTCGTCAAATCCTCCATATTACTGTTGTTGTTGTTGTTACTATTATTATTATCATCGTTCTTCGCCATATCTTTCTTCTTCCACCGGCGAACGAAGACGACGTCCTTCGCTCCTCCCGTACCTCCTCCTCGACCGCTACTACTACTACCACTACTCGGCGCGTAAAACAACAAGTCGTCTTGCATGCCAACCTCTTTAAACGTCTCCGCGTCGTCTAAAAACAACCGCTCGAACGCGTCGCGCCAATCTGAATTCGTCCATCTTTTTTTTCCCGCCGACGACGATGATTTCTCTTTATTATTCTTATCGTTACCGTCATCATTCAGCGACAAAGCGCTTTTCGCGCGTTCTTTAATCTCTCTCAGCGTCTCTCGTCTTCGCCTTCGCGCGTCGTTTTTGTTTTTGGTGTTGGCTTCCTCTTTTGTCAGAGACGACGAGAACTGATTATCACGCATGTTATCGTCCCGTCGTAATACCACTCACGCCGCGCGAGACCGCGACGAAAAAACCGTCGCTCTAAATCTCTCCACCACCACCCAGTGGCGGTGCTTTTGGCCTCTCCTTTCCCGTATCGTTCAACTTTTGGCGAAGAAGAAGAAGGCAAAGGTTTCTGTTATTAATCGCGCCCTCGTGGCGCGTAAAATTTCAGTCCAAAGATTTTACGCGCGAAATAGAGAGAGAGAGAGAGAGAGAGAACACGCGCGAGCTCTCTCTCTTCTCTCTCTCTCTCTGCCCTCAACGCTCCTCCTGTCGCGCCCGCCGGTCGTCTCTCGGAGGAAGAAGACGGAAGACGGAGAAGAGACGAGAGAGGTTAAGAAAAGACGAACGAAAACCAACCGACACGCACAAAAAAAAAAATCTAAAACCCTAAACAAAATATATTTTTTTCTTTTTTTTTGAATTTTTTTTTGAAATAAATTTTCTCGGACCTTCCACACAAAAAAAAGAAACGTCGGAGTGTCGACGCACCAACACAACAAGTACACACAAACCGCAACGAATTAGAAGAAGAAGAAGAAGAAGAAGAAGAAGAAACAGATAAAAAATGACGAACCACCCTACAAACACGGGCGACGCGAATAAAACGTGCATAAACGAAAACTGCAAGCGAACGTTACTCGCGCTGAGAGGAGGCGGCGGACAGAGGAACGAGAACGAGAAACCGATTCGGTGGAGGAAATCAAAAGGTGAATTTTTTTCCCCGTAGTTCCTCTTACGGGAAAACACGTTTTTCTTTTTTTGCGAGGAGTATTTGGATGATCGCTCTTTTAAGTTTAAAGAAAGAGAGAGAGAGAGTTTATGCTCTCTCTCGATTTTGAATACGCGCGTACGTACGTACGCGTGCGCACTTTGAAACGAGAGAGAATGAGAGAGAGTTTTATACACATACTGACCACAGTCACACGCGCGCACGCGCAAACACATACTCTTTGTTTTTTTTTTTTTGTAACACACATACAGTGATACCAGGAGCGGACATATGCCAAGCGTGTTATCGCGTGGAGACGTTGGCGCTGGCGGATAAGCAGTGCGCGAAGTGCGAAAGCCGGAAAACGAACGGGTGCTGGTACCGGTCGAAAGTGATTCAAGGAGGGAGTCTGTGCCGGAAGTGCTACAATAAAGAGCTGACGAAGCTTCAGGATAAGACGTGCGGGGCGTGCGGGGCGACGGAGACGACCGCGAGTTGGTACAATTCGCACGTGAAAATCGGGGTGAGTTTGTGCCATCGATGTTATTATCGCGAGAGAGCGACGATTTCGACGAAGAGTTGCGTCGCGTGCGGGAGCGATAAAACGAGCGGGAGTTGGTTGAAGAGCAAGACCGTGGACGGCGCTTATTTGTGCGTGAATTGTTACTACAAAGAACTGGTCGCGTTGAGTGGGAAGGAGTGCTCCAGCTGCGATTCGAAGACGACCAGTTCGATTTGGTACAACTCCAAAGAAGAGAAAGGGAAGTACTTGTGCGCCAAGTGTTACTCGAGAGACCGCAAGAGACTGCTCAGGGAACAGAAGGAGCAAGAGCAAGGAAAGGCAGGAAGAAAGACGACGACGACGGCGAAGAAGAAGTAAGTGAGAAGAAGAAGTAAGTGAGAAGAAGAAGAAGAAGAAGACGCTCGAAGTGACGACGACGAGACGGCGTTCAAAAATTGGAGGAGAGAGAGAGAGACGAAAAGAGAAGAACGAAAGAAATTCGAGAGACGATTAAACGCATCAGAGCGGACTGAAAACGAAGCTCTGAGAAGATAGCTTTACCTATTTTTTAATAAAACTTGGCTTGTAAATACATGCACCAGCATTCTGTCGAGTGCGAGTGAGCGCAAAATATGATTTGTCCCGTTGAGCGCGCACGCTTCGCGCGCGCACCGGCGAGAGGGGAAAGAAACGCGGAAAAATTCAAACGCGCGTGAACGCGCGGTCGCTACGGGTGATCGAAGGCATCTGAGCGTGATCGGAGACTTGTGCTGGAGTCTACACAGAGTCTAGTTACAGATCTGAGAAGATCAGTCGTTTAAAGCATCACATGACAACACTATCTGTGTGGAAAGAAGGGCTATCCTTCGTGTGGCGAAGGCTATTCGAACGTCGCCGAGCGCAAATTTTCGCGCCGGCGTCGTCGGAGCGTAAGCACGCGCTCTGCTACTCATGAAGCATGCAATAGAAGCGCACGACTGGTACGCGCCTTTCGTCGTGGTCCAGATGAACACATACCAAGAGCGCGTTGTGTGCAGTGGTTGGCATTTGGAGCTATATGGAAGCATGCGACGGCGATTCCGGTCGCCGTTTCTCTGGGAGGGGACCTAAGGAAAAGCGATCACTCTTCGCCGGTCGTTTTCGGACGAATGAGCGTCGTTGAGAACGATATAAAGATGCGTCAGAGAAGTTCCAGCCGTCCAACGGGCGCTCGCGTGCGATGTATCATGCAGAGTTGTCAAGACCTCCAAATTCTGGTGACACCATATACAGAGCTTGGAGCTATCGGGCGAAGGCGGCGCCGACGGCTTTTGGACGCTTCGCAAAAACGCGGAGACGTTCGCCGCGCCGTCTGCGCCACTCCGAGGACCTCTGAGGAGTGATAAAGAACTGTCCGACCCCGTTTGACGTTCGTTGTTGCCTCAAACCTACCGAAGATGCTCGCGTTGTGATGTAACAGTAGACTTGGAGGGGAGGTTGTGATGAACTTTATTCATCGCTCGCCGACGCCATCCGTATCCAAGCGAGATACAAAATTTTCGCGAAGAGCGTCGGCGCCTTCGCCGCCTCTTTGCCGCCTCTCAGAGGAGATATGTCCCACGAGGTGGCCGAGAATCTCAGAATTGCACTCGAAGCTTCCAAGCGCGCAAAAAATCAATCACCTAGTGCAAATTTAATGTAAAAGTGTACCTGCTCCAAGGCGCCGGCGACTTTGGATTCGCCGGACGCCTTTGGCGCACTTCGAGCGAGAACGTCGCGCCTCAACGAGGCGCTACGACAGCCTTCCTAGGCACCACAGAGACTCTCACAGAATCAATAAAGCGCGCGGGTTCGACCCAAACGAATGTGGCCTCCTCTCTGCGCGCGCATCCCCCTCGTAAGTGCACAACACCCTTACCTGAAAGATGGCACTTTTTTAGAAGATATCGATATCCGTATTTTCTTCGCTCTTCTCCGCAAAAAATCGCGGAGAAGAGCGGACGCTCTCGCCGGGCCTTGCGCCTCATCTCTCGGTGATTCAAGGCGTCCACGCCGCCGATAGACACCCGGCGCGCGCTCACGGCGAGTGCGAGCGTCAAAAACGTCCCAAAAAATACTCCAGAACACTAAAGTCTTATCCGGTTCTTTCGCCTCGAAGCGTCGGCGAATCAGCACGTCGTCCGTTACGGAAGAAGTTCCAATTTCCGAACCATTTTCGCTTTTGAATGCGTCCATTTCAAAGTCGTCGGAGCACCTCAGAGATGTCTCGAGACACTCACCAAACAGAAAGCGAGCGCTTACGGCTTCCTCGCGCGTTCCAATCGCCCAAAACCGTCGCTTAAAAAGCTGACTCTTTCGCTTTCTCTCTTCTTCTCTTCTTCTCTTCTTCTTCTTCTTCTTTTTTCTTCTTCTTCCGAGAGAAAAAAGGACAAAAAAATATCAAAAAACCCTTCACCAACGGCTACTTTTCTTCGCTCTTGTTCTTCTCTCTCTCTCTCTCTCTCTTCGCTTCGACTACTACTACCACCAACCACCACTCGACGCAACCACAACCATCTCTCGACCATCTCTGAGACGGCAGGCGCGCGCGGTAGTGGTGGTGATGAGAAGAGCACACGCACGTGGCCAAACACACGCGCGTGGTACTTTTTTCCCGTATATTATACTCCTTTTTTCTTCAGATTCCCCCCCAAAAAACGACGAGAGACAACTCTGAGAGAGACAACACGAGAGAGAGAGACAAAGTGGACGACGATTCTTTTTTTTAAAAAGGATCATCCGATCCCCGCTTCCTCTCTCACTCACTGTTTGTCTCTCTCTCTCTCTCTTTATGCGCGCGCGCGCGCGTTGGGATCGGCTGGTCTGCGCGGAGAGAGAGAGGGAGAAGACGGGGGTTTTAATTCTCTTCAATTCTTGTTTTGCAAATTTTTTCTATGAAACCCTAAATTACCAAGATGATTCTTTTTTTTTCTCGAGAACAAAAAGAAAAAAATATTCACGCGACACCAAACACACGCATTTCGCATTCGAAAAAGTTTTACACGCATATATATGCTGATGAATACTATCACGACGACGACGACACCGACGACGACCAACGGCAATGGCGATGGCAAAGAAGAAGAAGAAAAGGATTCATCAAAGTTCGTCACGATTTTCGTGAAACTTCTCCCGGAACCGAACGCGGAGGAGCACAAGAATCTGACCCGGTTTCAAGTTCGAGATCCGAGGGCGAGATTTCGATTTGGAAAAACGTGCGTTTTTCGAGACGTGGAGAAGAAGACGGAGACGGTTTTGGGGGTGAAGAAAAGAGTGGAGAGAGAGACCGGGGAGAAAGTGGAGATGTTGAGAAGAGGTTCGTTTCGTTTCGTTTTGGTTTCTTCTTTCTCGGAGAGAGTGGTGCTCTCGAGTTCTTCTTTTTTTTTTTTTTAAATCTTTTCGAGGCGCGAGCGTTTTTTATTTGTTTCATTTGATTGATGGCGACGCGTCGACCTTTTCGTCTCTCTTCTCTCTCTCTCTCTCTCTCTCTCTCCGAAATAAAGGTGGCACGCCGGAAGGAGTCGTTCTGGAGGACGAGAAGACTTTAGAAGAGTGCGGCATCACGCGCTCGATGGGTTTGAACGAGTACCTCTGGGTGGATTCCAAGGAGAATCAAGAGAAGTACAAAGAAGAAAAGGCGCGAATGTTTAAAATCTTACCGAACCACGAAAAGTTCATGGAGGAGTACGCGGCGGAAAATCCAGGTAAAGGCGACTTTGACGCGCTGAGCGACGAGATTTTGGAAAAAGGAGCGCCGAATAAAGGCTCTAAATTGTTTAAAGAGACAATCAGCGACGAAGAGTATTTTAAAGACGCGGAGAAAATTCAAGCGAAAGTGGAGCGAGAGTTGGAGGAGTACAACGCGAAGGAAGACGAGGAGAGAGAGAAAAAATCCGGGAAAGAAGAACAAGAGTAAAAGAAACAAACGCACGCGAGCGTAACGACGACTGAGGAGGAGCGTGCGTCGTTCCGATGATGATAATGGAAAACTATTACTATTCGTACATGAATACATTTGAAACATTTTTTTTACAAAGTACATATAATATGAAAGTTTACGCTCCTTCGCGCCGGTGGAGTTGACTCGCCACTCGTTCTTCTTCTTCTTCCTTTTCTTCTTCTTCTCTGGCAGAGCTTGTCCCGACGTTATTGTTCAACCGTAACTTTACGATGGAATATTTAGGGACCGATAATCGCGATGGCCTGAGCGCGTAAAACACGAGCGAGGAGACTATAAAACCGAACGGAATAAACACGGTGATGGCGCCGACGCTCGCGGCGAACGCGAGCGCGGCGACGCAGTTTTGATAGTTTCCGTCTTCCCATCGGAGCGTTTCTTTTCGAAGCGTTTCCATAAAATCCGCGAAATAGGAAAGTTGACACTGCACCCAAAAGATCACTTGCATGGTTTTATCGAACATGGCGTCGTTGAGCTGCTTCGGTCCTCTCAATAAGCCTTCGTTTTCGAATTCCGTGCCGCGCACGACGGTTGAAAACCAACCGATGGGCGCGTCAAACTTTGAGCCGGGAGGGAAATTCGTAAACTCCGAAGCCGAATCGGAACGCAAAAGCTCGTTATTTCTCGACTTCTCTGCTCCAAAGAGGCACGCGGTCGTTCCGTCGTTGTTCGACGAACAATGCACGACAAAACCGAGACACATGCAAGAGACGATGTAGTTTGGAAAGAAGCAAAAGAAGAGCACCGCGAGGTGTAAAGAGGCGCTCGAGGAGTAATCTCGCCAGCGCACCGCTCGTTCGAGTCTCTTCAAAGCGTACGCAAAAGGTTGCAACGCCATACTGATGCGAATTACCGCAGCTTTCGCGCGAATAGAATCGATGCCTAAGGCTTCTTCTTCTTCGTTTATGTCATCCACATCGCTGCTAGAGGAAGCCAGCGGATCCCGAGGGGGAACCGTCGCAAACTCTCCAATCTTGGCTCCTCTCCTCCCATGTTCTCCCGCCGCCGCAGCGAAGCTCGAATTTGCGCTCGCTAAAGCAGACGAGGACAACGACGACGATGGTGGTATCTTCTCAAACATCAGCGTATCCACAATATTGCTGGGAAGCTTGTTAACTCCGGCGATTAAAGCCAGGCGTTGCGCTTCTCGCTTCTCGCGCTCTTCGCGATGATGGCGAGTATTCATACCACCTCCGAATTTGCTGCTGAGATGCGCGAACGCAACGGAAGGATCCCGGACTAAGATATCATCGTCCATATCGCTTATGCCGAATAACAATTCTCGCGCGAGTTGCTTGCCCCTGGCGTAATATCCAACACTCATGGCCGCGTCCTCGAATCCTCCGAAAGAGGACGACGCGGGAATCGCATCCGCGTCGTTCGCATCACTACTTTTGCTTTGAGCAGCAATAAAAGTGCGATTAAAGAGACCGTTGCTTTTAGCTTTTCGGAACGACGCTTTAACGGTGATTTCTCCAGTTACTTCGCTATCGTCTTCGGAGCGCAACGGAACAGTTGCGACGATATCTCTCCCAAACGATGGGAGCGAGGATGGATATATCGTACACACGCCGATGCGTTCGTCTGCTCTGGCTCGATCGAATACTCCGATATGAACCGGTTTCGTGATGTCACGAATAGCGACGTCCAATTCTCGTTTCCATCCGGCAGGAGATCTCGCTGATGCGTTCGGTAACCACGCCCACGAAACGTCGTGTCGAATCGCAATCCCAGGAGCTGACCCCGACGGAATGTGTCGCATTTTCAAAATGCGAACGCGCGTGGAACCAACAATTGGAGCCGCGAGCGGGTCAATCGAACGAACAATGCGCGTCGCGACTTTCACCTCACCTAAATATTCCGCATCACTCGTCTCGGTACTTCCTCCATACGTGAAAGATGTATTGTTTGATGCCTCACCGCTCGATCGCGCGGCGACGGTACCGGTTGCGCTCGTCGCCGTTGTGCCAGACTGATCGGCGCGCTCAGTAGCCGTGAAACCAGACAAGGTCGAAAGCGGTTTTAATTTTGATTTACCCGCGAAAGTAAACTCACCATTCGCGTCCACGTTCACGTTTGACTTCACTTTTGCTTTTTTCGGGGTTCTCAACAACTTGAACTTGCCATTACCTAGTGCCAACGGAACGCCCGTTCTTTGGTTGATCTTGAAAAAGCTCGATCTAGAATCTTTGCACACCGTCTTTGGCATTCCCGAGCAATCGATGCAAAAGCGTCCAATCTTGACGTTTTTCGCGCCTTCTTTATTCGAGTAAACGTCAATTTTCACGATCGCATTTACAATCGGTTCTTCCACCTCAAAGCAGACGACGTCGCTGTCTTCTTCCAATTCTCTCTTGTTGCTTTTGCCTTGAAAGAAACGAGTCGCCGGTTGCCCTGCTTTTTTCGCTTTGAAGATGCCTAAATCTCGCGAGTCGTTCAGCAATGAGCATCTCAAAACGACGCCGTTAGAATTTCTCCCGGCTTCAGCTTCAGGGATACCTCTCACACTAGTGATGCGCACGAATACCTTACACGTTCTAGGGGCGACTCGAACGACGGGTCGATTCGATACGTCTTTGCGCAACGGACCTTCGCCAAACAAAACCGCCGCGTTGTCATCGTCCGAGGAATCCGCGTCATCGTCGTCAATATTGTGCAGTGCCATGTGTAACTCTTTCGCAGCCTTTGAGGACGCAAAATCTTTCGACTTGCCACGCTTGAGAGTTTCTGGACGAATGTTTGGTGCACCGACCTCGATAGCTTCGGAGCGCGTGCCTAACCAGGCGCGACACCGGATACTTCCGACACCTTTAGCTCCATTCTTCGTGGCCGGTTTCGGATTCACGTCTTGCAGAGTCGCCTCGATGTTCTTTACCGCGGATAAATTCGCGGTGAACGGAACAGCCGCGCGCGAGCTCGTTTCCAAAATGGCCAATGGGATCGAAGCTTCGCCCAGTGCTAAAGTCGCGTAGGTTGTCCTCGACGTTTCGCCCATTGCTCCGTCGTCGTCGTCGTTCTCATCCTTGTTTTTTAGAATTGGCACCGTAATAACGACCGCAATGCGTCCGGCGTTACAGTCAACATCCGCGGCGGGGAACGCGAAGAATTTCTCCACTTCAAATCTTTGAGCGCCTGAGTCGCTCGCGTTACTATCGCCTCCTTTCAGAATGCTGTCCACATCGTATCCTAATCGCGTCGCTTTCGCCGAAGACGCGTGCTGACCGACCGATATGTTTATGACCGGTTTAGATCGTTTATCTACCCTATCTCGCAAGCGCTCATCTAATAATAAAGAATATATTTCAACGAACACGAATCGCTCTGGATGATAGCCAACGCGTAACGCTGCTATAGCACCTCTCTCGTATTCCGGACGCACGCCGTGTAAAGACTCGTTATCTTCCGTATCCACGTGTTGGTCCTCGTTCGCTTCTAATCCTGGCGCACTTTCAAGCATTGATACTATGCAATCGAACGCCTGGTCTCGAAACTCGCCGAAATTTTGGAATCGAACAGCCGTTGCTCGAGTTCCCGAGTTTTTTTTCTTTCCATTCTTTTTCCTCTTCTTCGCCGAATTCTGTTGCACTAAACTTTGCGCCGTGACCCACTTAACGAGAATCTCGTGTTCGCCGTTAATCTGTAAGGCCTGGAAATCGCCCGCGTGTGCAAACCATCGCTTTCCCTCGCCGCCATCAAAACACGCGCAAAATGGGTCGCGGAAGATGCGCAAAACACCTTGCGCACTCGAAAGCGCGCAATCGAACGATCCAAGACATTCCGCCGTGTACGGAAGATTAAACGCTCTCGCCGTCTCGATGTAATCACTATTCTTAGCCGAGTTGAATGAAGTGTCGAACGAATTATCCCCCGCATGCATTCCGGCATTATTCGGTTTACTTTTATTTCCAAACAGTTCGTCAAACGTCGGCAGAGATAAACCAAAGCTCGAAAAATCCGGCATTTGGAAAAATCCGAAAATGTATTGACTATACGACGTGCTTCCCGACTTCTCCGTTCCCGTGTGCGTTTGCTGTTGCGAACTGGCGTGATCGAATTCCTCGGTCGCATCAAACGTGTCTTGATCTGACATCGTGCTGTCGTCAGAGTAAAAATTATTACCGCCTCTACCGTTTTTGTTCCTATACCCGATTCTCGAATCCAACGACGAATCATCGACGTCCTCCTCCTCTCTCGTTTGATCGCTGCTCAAGCTCGTCACCGATTCTCCGTCCTCTGATGTCGATGGCAAAATCCTGTTACCACCTCGCGGATCTTCGTTTTCGTATTCGTCGTCGTCTTCGTTGTTAAACATGCTCGCTAAATCTCCTCTCGAACTCGCCCTCGCCAACCCAATCATTGAATCTAACCTTCTCTTCATGCCGCTCCTCCTCTTACTCCTCCTCTTCGCGTTGCTCCACGGCTCCAAATACGACGTCGACGTCACTTGTTCTCCACTTTCCGTGCTTATCGTTCTAGCTATGATAAGAAAACCTTTCTCCAACCACCGTCTCGTCTCCAACAAGTTCAACTCGTCCGTCTCCACCCACACGTCGCCGTCCCATCGACTCTCCACCGTACTCGTCGCCCCGTCTGGGTACACAATAACTCTCCGTTTCCCGATTTCTGTTATATTCGTCAACGAAACTCCGTTCTCGCTCACCAAAACGTCTGCTAACGTGTTCTCTTTGTGCGAAATCGACCGTATCTCGCACACGTCCACCGTTTTCGAAGCTTCGCTCGTGTTTCTCACGGATGCATCTAATTTCGACCGCGCGAACGCCACCCCGCAGTGGCGCACGAAATCCCGGTAGTTGTGCACCACGGACGTTTCCCACGTTCCACTGTTTGTCGTTTGTCGTCGCGCGCGCATTCAAGAGAGAGAGAGAAACGGGGTGAGCATATAAAAGAGACGCAAAAAATGACGAAATGCGCGGCAAAGATCGAAGGGAGAGAGACAAGAAGGAAACAAAGAGGAACGCGTCCGAGATAAAATCGATATATATATATATATATACACACAAAGCGCGTGTCGAACAAAGACCGCACCTGAAGTTTGGTTTCTGCCCAATCTCCGCCCCATCGGGCGGGTCTGGCTTCGGAACGATCCGTGCGGTGGACATAATAGTGTTTTGGAGCTTTTTTCTTTTCCTGTTGGAAAAAGTGTTACTTACTAAGATTTAGGGTTTCATGCCGTGCTCAAAAAATACGCGCTTTGGTGTAAAAACACGGCAAAAGACGGCAAAAAGAAACGATGTCTTCTTCGTCTTCTTCGTCGTTCGCGACGTTCTTCGCGTCGCCGCTGCTTCTGCTATCGTTGCTCTTTTCGTCTGCGTTCTTTCTTCGAGAAGCGAGCGGTGGATCGTGCGCGCTTTCGCGACAACACACCGTTTTCTTGAGCGCCCCCGAAGGCTCGATCTCCGATGGTAGCCCAGAGACGGAGTTGTATCTGACGCAAGAGCACGAGTGCCGGTGGAAGATTACCGCCGCTGGCGAGGAAGAGAACGAAGAAGACGACGACAACGCGTCGTCGGAGCAAAAAGAGGAGAAAAAGACGACGAGAATCACGCTCGCGCTGGAGTATTTCAACTCGGTTCTAGGAGAAGACTTTTTGAGAGTGTACGATGAAAACGAAGAAGAAATCTTAGCCACGTATTCCGGAGACGTCTTCCCGCACTCGATCGCGTTTAAAAATCAGTCGTCTTTGACCGTGGAGTGGAAAAGTTTGAATCTGAATCGCGATAAGGGGTTCAGAGTGCACTATTTTACGGATAGGATGGATGGAGTGAAGTGTTTGAACGATTGCGATCGGGTAGGGGTGTGCACGGAAGCGAACGTTTGCCGGTGCCCGAAGGGTAGAGCCGGAGCGGACTGTTCTATCGTCGTGCATCAGCTCGTGATGGAGAAGAAAGAGAACGATACGGATGGATCGACGAAGCGGTTTCAAGGGTATTCGTTGTTGAGGAGCGAACCTGGGGAGTGCGCGTATTTGAACGTCGATGTGCCAAAAGAGAGTTTGAGCGGCGACGACGCGTCTTTCATGCGGGTGGAGGCGACTTTTCCGGACGGTCTCGACGGCGACGCAAGACCTTCTCTGTTCATTTCGAACGCGTTGGATATGAACGGAACAAACTTTTACGTTCCATCGAGTGGATATTGCGAAACAGAACCGCGCGGGTGCGAGTGGATCGACGAGGACGAAACGACAAAGAAGGAGGAGAAGAAGAGCGGTTCGTCGTCGCTTTCAGCTGGTGATGAACATATTGCTTTCAGAGACTATTCTTTGCTTCTTTCGACGCCAGAGAAAGAAAAGGAGGATACTAACGCGACTCAGTTTACAGTCACTGCACCACAGATTCCAACGTTTCACTATTACAATAAGTTTGACATGAAATCTTACAGCGTTTTAAGTCCGATTCATTCGCTGCGCGTCGACAACGTTTCGAGCGATAGCCGGTTCATAATCGCCGTTTGCAATGTTCGAACACCACCACTTCCCTCGGCGTTTAAAACGCACGAGTTACAAAATTTCATCCCGGAAGAAGTGGGGAAAATGGATGGCGGAAGCGGCGGTGGCATTCAGTTCTGGTCCAGCGTCGCATCTAAAGAACCGAAAACAGACGTCGTTTCGCTTGTTAAAGTTGTTCTTTCAAACGAAACTAAAGATTCGTGTGTAACGGATTGCAACAACAATCGCAGCAGATGTTCTGCAATAGGAACGTGCCTCTGTGAACGTCCGTACGCTGGCACATACTGCGAGAGCAAAATGAAAATAATTGAGCCAGATGGGGTTGTGCACACCTTTTCGGAAACACTCGATAAAGGAGGCTCTGCGAAAATGTACATTTCTATTCCGGAACGTCCGAGCGACTCCGACGGCATAAACGCGATAAAAATTGAAATTTCGCACGAAAACAATCCTTCTGCATTAGGTACAGTGCTGGTTCGTCGCGATACGAACGTATCGAATGAGTTTTCCGATAACGTATCGGATCGGATGGTTGTTTGCGCGGCTTGGCCGCACGAAGAATTATATCACGGCGAAACGCGTTGTCTCTCGTTTGGGTATTTCGCAGACTACGCCGCGAATACGGAAGGCGCGACGAGCCAGCAAGAATCGCAGTTTGTGAACGCGCTTTCGATCGTGGCGAGCGATTACGCGCGATTGGAGATTCCAATTGAGAGCGTGTTTGAGGGTAGCAGCAACGCCACGAGGCAAAACTTTTCAGCCGGATACTACGTGACTGTAATTAATCATCACGCGATATCCGGCGAGCGAATGTCATTCGACGCGCGCGTATCTTTCGAGTACGAAGATTATTCCGCCACGAATGAAAAAATGCCAACTTGCTCGTTCAATTGTAGCAACCATGGCATTTGCGTGAATGCGGGTTTCTTTAGAGGAATGTGCGTGTGCTTCAAAGGATACGCCGGTCTTTATTGTCAAAACAACGCTACGAAGTTAGCGGCGAATGAGGAGAGCGTCGTTGAACGAAACATTAGGCCTGGCGATTGGGAATACTTTTACGTCGAGGGCGGAAATTCCAACCCGAGCGCATCCGCAATTCTCTCCGTGCAAGTCATAAACTACGAGGATGTTAACGGCATACCCGAACTCTTTGGCAAAAGAGTCGCTAGCCCTGCTTCCGTACACGGCGCCTCTACCGATGATGGGAACACGAAAATTATGTTCGAAACACCAGTTCCGGTGAAGTACATCCACAGCGATTTCACGAACACGTCGGTATTTACGCTTAATTCGTCGCTCGTATCGTCCGGACCTATCGGAGATGAAGCAAACTCATTTTTGAGTTTTCAGGATGATTTTAAAATCCCTCGAAATGCTTCAATAAGTGACATCTCATGGAAAACTTTGCGAATTGACGCAACACCACCGTCGTATCTTTCCGAGGCGTGCTTGGCGGCGTATTCCGCCGAAGAAAGGAACTATTTCGCTTATTCAAAGTGTCCGTCGCTGACGCCAGCAAGTGGCAGAGAACTCGTCATAGACGGAAGTTTAAAGACTCCCGGGTTGATTCAAGACGGTAAAAACGCTGGCATCGAGTTGTTTGAAAGCGTCGACGACGACGATTTGGGTGTCTTTGACGGTAGTTCTAAAGACGATAAAACATCGTTCGAAGACGCAAATTGGGTATCTGGTGAGATTGTAATCACTTGGAGAGCGTTCGTGAGAACTGGATACGATGTTGAATCCGTAGCGCAAACGCAATGTACGAGGATTGATTGCATCGTACCGGAATACCTATTCGCGAATTTCACGGTTTATCCAAACGAAACGTGGAGTTTTGGCGTAAGGAGTGCCAAAGTACGCCAATCAGACACGGCGATTGAGCCGAGCGGCGGAACTCGATTTGAAGGAAGCGAGAAAGATTTGCACATCAAAGTATCTTTACTCCTCACCGAAAGCGGCGGTATTGATTCTTCCAAGCTATGCGTCGCCAACTGCAGCGGTATCGGTCGATGCGTCAACGGCGTGTGCGCATGCCCTCTCAATCTCACCGGCGTTGCATGCTCGATACCGATTGAACTCTTGACGTTGGAAGATACGCTCATTGAAAAAAATGGAACGTCTCTTGTAATTTCTGAGAATGTTACCGACGTTCGAGTGTTACCTGAAGGCGCGTTCGATGTTTACAGATTTCGCGTAGCAAACGATACCTCCATAGTCAGAGCGACGCTCGACCACGCTTTACACCATGGATCTTCACCTCGATTGTTCCTGAGAAGAAACGCTGTTCCGATTTATTGTCCTCCGGGCTTGCGCGGTGGATTTCTGAACGATGGTGACGGTGAGGTCAACCAGAACTTGTACGCTGGCGATGGCGACATTTGTAGAGACGCGTACGACGCGTTTGATGCGCTCGAAACTAGAGATGAATCGTCGGGCAAGTTACCTGAAGCAAAAATAATACCAAACAAAACTCACAATTCCACCGACGACGCCGACATCGACGATGGTGATGATTATCATCCGTTTGGCGAGGAAGAAAAGTATCTCGTGCAGCACGAAGCCAGCGTGAAGGTAGCAGACGTTCCAAGAAGATATAACATGAGCGGATGGAGTATCGGTTCAGAAGAAGATGAAGGAGAAAGTGCCGATTGGTGGTTTCTGACTGTATTCAACGACGCTATCGGCGCTTCTGAAAGCTTGATATATCGCATATCCATACAAACGCTCCCTTCCTACGGCTGGTGCCAGAAGGAGTGTAAAAACAACGGCGTTTGCGACAAACTCAAAGGCATTTGCGAGTGTTCGAAAGACTTCATCGGCGACGCGTGCGAAATCCCTCTCATCTCGATTGAAAACGGTGAAACGAAAACGTATGAAGATAGGTTAGATTCGGGCGAGGCTGTCGCGTTTTCTTTTGAAATCAGGTGCCAAAATCAAAAATTTGCGCTGGATGTTGAAAAATTGAATGATTATTCGGCGTTTGCAAACTCTGGTCCTGAACTCTACTTTGGTCTATCTCGCGGTGACGTGCCGAAGTTTGATTCCAAACGCGGCGTGTGGAAATCGGATTTGTTCGAAACTATTCCAAACGTCGACGTCGGCGGAACGTTGGGGTATTACCTTCGAGGAGAAACCTCGGCACCTGTTGGAAAATATTTCGCCATAGTCGCTGCAGGTTTCGGGCAAAGCGCTTTATTAAATGGTGTTGCGGCGAAGCTTTCTGTCTTTGGAAGCGACATTCCGAACGAGAGCGAAACGAACCAAAGTAGTAATTGCTTATACCCGAGCGGAACGCTTGGTGTAAACGTCAAAGACGAAGTAGAAGAAAACAAAGATTCTGTCATATTGGACGTTTACGAGCTCGATTACGGACCCGATTGCAACTGTTACATGGCGAGCGTGAAAAAAATTACTACAGCCGGAGGTTTCGAATCAATAACTGCTAATATAGTATTTCCCAAAGCGCGGCCTTCCTCATTCACGTTACCTTTTTATTACTTGCGTAACGACGTGCGAAAGTACGCCGGAACAGCACCAAATGAAGAGGTAAACGTTGAATATCAATCTCCAGATCCACGCACAGCGCTTGCATCGAACGATATTGTCCCCGATGCGTGGGATCGCGAAGGTTGCAACGCCTACATCTCCGACGACGTAGAAGGCAAAATCTGTATAGTCGCAAGAGGCGGATGCCCTTTCGACGAGAAAACATTGAATTGTCAAAACGCCGGCGGCGTGGGTTTGTTGATTGTCAATGTCGACACGTACGAAAGTCGGATTCCTGCACCGGCCGCTGATAATTGGCGAAGTTTCCCACAAAATAAAATCACCATTCCGACGTTTTCAATAGGACAGGTCGATGGTGATACTTTGTTAGAAAAATACACGAGAGAGTCAGCTTTGCAGCCAGATGACGCGACAGAGTCGCGCACGCTTCTTGAAATGTTTTCTTACATTTGCAAACTTCCATATTGCAAGACGTGCGCATTTGGATTAGGCAACCCGTCCGATAACTGTACTCAGAATAAATGTCCTGGACTAGATCCGACTTTTTCTGTCGCGTGCAACGGCAGAGGTGTCTGTACCGAAGAAACCTCCTTTCGGTGCGACTGCGAGGAAGGCTACGAAGGCGAGAGTTGCGAAAAGTTTGCAACCCCGCCCGTGTTTACTCGCGTGCCAGCAGTTGATATCGCTTTAGAGTTGGCGTCCAACGAAATCGCTTCGTTTACTTTCGGAGCGTCGTTATCAAACGCGACGACAGAAAAAATGGACAACGGTATCAAATTCAGAGTTGTGAACGCTCGGTCTGTTCGAGCGGCTTCTATCGATACAAACACGGGAGCGTTTCTCTTTGACGCGACAAAAATAATAACTACCACGGATGCACAACAACAACAAAAGATGGAGATCGACGTGACGATCGAAGCGATTGATCCGCGTGGCGAAAGTGCTCAAATTTCCTTCCCTGTTTTCGTCTCGAACGTACCAAACGTGGCGGGAAACACGGAGATTCAAAGAATAGCCGCCGGCGGATGGACGATACGCACGCTCGGAGAAAAGAGCACAACGGCGAGCAGTAAAGAAGAGCAAGGAGATGGCGAAAACATGGAAAAATCAGCATCCGCAGACGACGACAACAACGATGAGAGTGAAAAAGAAGACGTGAAGTTAGAGAAATCCTTCGGCTTTTTGTTCTTTGTCTCTATGTTCGGCCTTGTCCTTTTCGGCTTGCTCGGATTTAAACTCTTGAAACTTCGCAACCGAAACTTACACCGAAGAGGTTTAAGACACGTCGAGCTCCCGGAATGGAACGCCACGGATGACGTCGAAACGCTTCGATCGAGATACTTTGAATCCAACACGGATGAAGTCCGTACCATCGCGTAAAAAATTGAAAGAGAACTTTCATGCGCTTACGCGTCTTCAAAACAAATCCCTTTAGACTTTTAATCAACTTTTACTAAATCTTTGTTTCAATCACAACCAATAATACTACACAACTACTGCTACTCAAAGCATGCCTCCTCCAATCACCCCGGCTTCTTGTAACTCTTTCTGCAAAGCCTCGTTCCCTTGCAACAACTCTCTGAAATTCCTCTCGATTTCCTCGATTTTTCCCTCTAAAAATGTTCTCTGGTTTTGACAATCGTCCATCATCTTCTCCGCTTTTTTCACCGTTTCCGCGAGCTCTTTCTCGATCTGCGGTTTTGATCTCAACACAAATCCTCGTCCTAACGGTTTGTACAAGTTCACTTCGCTCTTGCCGTCGTCGCTCGTCGTCGCAGATAACTCCTTCGCGGTCAATAACGCCCTCTGTTTATCGACGGACTTTTGCTGAAATTGCGCGTGCAATTGCTTCAACTTTTGCGTGGTTTCGATGTACTTTTGTTGCAGTTCCATGAATTGCTTTCGCTCGGCGGACGGCTGTTGCTGTTGACTGCCGCTCATCGCGCGTTCCTGTCTTTGAATCGCTCACTCGTTTGTTTCCGCGTGTTTTGCGCACGAAAGAGAGAGAGAGAGGGAGAAAGAAAGCCGCAAAAAAAGAGTGCGGAGACTTGAAGTCAACGCAAAGTGGAAAAAGCACGCCAAAAATCACCTAAAGAAAGCTAAAATCTCAAAGCGCGCACGTGGTCAAAAGATTCGCGTGTACGTACGTATGCAATACAAAAGATTTTTTAATCGCGCGAAGGTACGGCAGGCGCGTTTGTATGTGGTATTTCTTACACTGCTGTCTGTGTGCACAAACGAGCGGGGACGAGAGAAGAGCTAATGGTATCTTCGCGTGTGCGTTTTCAAATTACCAGTTGTCGTAAATCTCTTCTCGCAAACATCACATTCATACGGCTTCTCTCCAGTGTGAGTGCGCATGTGGATTTGCAAATTACTAGCTTTACTGAAACTCTTCTCGCAAACATCGCATTCGTACGGCTTCTCTCCAGTGTGGATGCGCATGTGGTATTGCAAATGACTAGCTCGACGAAAGCTCTTCTGGCAAACGTCGCATTCGTACGGTTTCTCTCCCGTGTGAGTGCGCACGTGGATTTGCAAAAGATCCGTTCTCGTAAATCTCTTCTCACACACATCACATTCGTACGGTTTCTCTCCAGTGTGAGTGCGCATGTGAGTTTGCAAATGACTAGAATTACGAAAACGCTTCTCGCAAACATCACATTCGTACGGCTTCTCTCCAGTGTGAGTACGCATGTGGCTTTTCAAATTACCAGTTGTAGTAAATCTCTTCGCGCAAACATCACATTCGTACGGCTTCTCTCCAGTGTGAATACGCATGTGGCTTTGCAAACTACTAGATTGAATAAAACGCTTCTCGCAAACGTCGCATTCATACGGTTTCTCTCCAGTGTGAGTGCGCATGTGAGTTTGCAAATTACGAGTTGTCGTAAATCTCTTCTCGCAAACATCACATTCGTACGGCTTCTCTCCCGTGTGAGTGCGCATGTGAGTTTTCAAATCACTAGATTGAATAAAACGCTTCTCGCAAACATCGCACTCGTACGGCTTCTCTCCCGTGTGAGTGCGCATGTGAGTTTGCAAACTACCAGTTCTCGTAAATCTCTTCTGGCAAACACCACATTCGTTCGTCCTCTTCCTCTTCGTTGTTCCTTTCGTAAAAGCAGCGCTCTCTTCGTTTCGTATCTTTTGATTTTCTTTCGTTTCTTCGTTAGGTA